>Ga0307996_1000236_pt1 | contig 14569 bp, 11 predicted proteins | sample Davwhametageno35_FD_203143 | JGI IMG/M metagenome (GOLD analysis project Ga0307996, IMG submission 203143) | Marine microbial communities from Davis Island wharf, Antarctic Ocean - #35 | ecosystem: Environmental > Aquatic > Marine > Unclassified | place: Antarctic Ocean: Davis Island wharf...
AAATAAATGGAGGTAAAAAATTAAAAGGAGAAATTATTCCACAAGGAGCAAAAAACGAAGCACTACAAATTTTATGTGCCGTGCTATTGACTCCAGAAAAAGTAATAATTGATAACCTACCCAACATTATTGATGTAAATAAATTGATTGATTTATTATCATCAATTGGAGTTACAGTTGAAAAACTAAGCGACTCTAAATATTCATTTAAAGCAGATCACGTAGACGTAGATTATTTAATCTCTGACGAATTTAAACAAAAAGGCTCAAGCCTTAGAGGTTCAATTATGATATTGGGACCCCTATTGGCAAGGTATGGAAAAGGATACATGCCAAAACCTGGTGGAGATAAAATTGGAAGAAGAAGATTAGATACTCACTTTATTGGATTTGAAAAACTAGGAGCAACTTACCGTTACGATTCTAAAGAATTTTTCTACGAAGTAAAAGCAGACAAATTAACCGGAGCATTTCTTCATTTGGATGAAGCTTCAGTTACAGGAACTGCAAACATAGTAATGGCAGCCTGTATGGCTGAAGGAACAACCACAATTTACAATGCAGCTTGCGAACCTTATTTGCAACAATTATGCAAAATGATAAATTCTATGGGAGGGAAAATCTCTGGAATAGGATCAAACATGATTACGATAGAAGGAGTAAAATCATTGGGAGGATGCGAACACAGAATACTACCCGACATGATTGAAATTGGTTCTTTCATTGGTCTTGCAGCAATGACTGGATCAGAAATTACTATAAAAGATGTTTCTTATGAAAACTTAGGAATCATACCTGATACTTTCAGAAAGTTAGGAATAAAAATAGAATTACAAGGAGATGATTTATTCATCCCAGCTCAAGATCATTATGAAATTGAATCGTACATTGATGGGTCCATCATGACAATTTCTGACGCACCTTGGCCAGGATTTACACCCGATTTATTGAGTATTGTTCTTGTTGTAGCAACCCAAGCAAGAGGAAGTGTACTGATACACCAAAAAATGTTTGAAAGTAGATTATTCTTTGTCGATAAATTGATTGACATGGGAGCAAAAATAATCTTATGTGACCCACACAGAGCAACCGTAATAGGACTGGATAAAAAATACCCACTAAGAGGAATAAAAATGAGTTCTCCAGATATTAGAGCTGGAGTATCATTACTGATTGCTGCACTATCTGCCGAAGGAAAAAGTCAAATTAGTAACATCTCACAAATAGATAGAGGATACCAAAATATTGACACTAGACTTCAAAATATTGGAGCAGATATCACCCGGTTGTAATTTGGTATAATTGTTGTTTTAAGAAAGAAAAATAATTAAAATGAAAAAATCAGCATTAAGCTTAGCTCTAATTTCGATATGTTTTATTTCATTCAATTTCATATCCACTTCAAAGGCGGAAGAAATCCCAGTAATAGAACCAAAAGTAGGAACTGAAATTGGGGACATAGCACCTGAAATAAAATTCAAAAACCCAAATGGAAAAACCTACAAATTATCTTCGTTACGAGGGAAATATGTATTAATTGATTTTTGGGCTTCATGGTGTGGACCTTGTAGAAAAGAAAATCCAAATATCGTGTCAGCGTATGCCAAATACAAAGATGCTAGTTTCAAAAAAGGAAAAGGATTCGAAATATTTAGTGTTTCCCTGGATAATAATACTGCAAAATGGAAAAACGCCATTAAAAAAGATAAATTAACTTGGAAATATCACGTGAGTGATTTAAGAGGTTGGAATTCTGGAGCTGCTAGATTGTATGGAGTATCATCTATACCGCAAAGTTTCTTAATAGACCCTAAAGGAAAAATTGTATCTAAAAATCTAAGAGGAATGAAATTACATACTACTTTGGATAAATATGTAGAAAGCTTCTAAACGAGAAGAACAAAAAATTACTTAAACCTCATAAAATTGGCAGACCTCTGACAATTTTATGAGGTTTTTTATTTAATCTATGTCAGATTGGCTTAGATTTGCGAATGGCAAAAAAATTGAAGGTATTCAACCGAAAAAACAAAAGAGGTAAAATGAACAGTGAAAACGAAAATACAGAAGAATTGAACAGTGAAAACGAAACTATAGAGAACTTGAACGAAGAACAAACTCTAGACGAAACTCAACAAAACGAAGAAGTTGTGGTTGAAGAAGTAGTAGAAGAAAGATCGGAGCTAGAAATAGCTAAAGACGAAGCGGCAACTGCCACTGACAAATACTTGAGGTTATATTCTGAATTTGATAATTTCAGAAAAAGATCAGCTAAAGAAAAAATTGACCTGATAAAATCGGCTAGCCAAGATGTGATTAAAAACATGTTGCCAATAGTAGATGATTTTCAAAGAGCCATGGCTTCTAATGCAGAAATAAATGATGCTGAATCAATTAAACAAGGATTTGAATTGATATACAATAAGCTTTACAATTCTTTGGAAGCAAAAGGATTGAAAAGGATTGAAGCACAAGGCGAGGTTTTTAATGCTGATATTCATGAAGCAATCACCAACATTCCAGCATCAAGCGAAGACATGAAGGGAAGGATTATGGATGTGGTAGAAGAAGGTTATTACTTAGGTGAAAAAATAATTAGATTCCCGAAAGTAGTTATAGGACAATAAGTTAAAACAACATGGCGAAAAGAGATTATTACGAAATATTAGGAATTAGCAAAAATGCAGACGCAAGCGAAATTAAAAAAGCTTACCGTAAGCTTGCTATAAAATATCATCCCGATAAAAATCCGGACGATCCAAAAGCCGAAGAGCAATTCAAAGAAGCTGCTGAAGCTTATGAAATGCTAAGCAATACCGAAAAGAAACAAAGGTATGACCAATTTGGACATGCAGGTATTGATGGACAAGGAGGATTTGGTGGCGGTGGCCATGGAGGAATGAATATGGATGATATATTCAGTCAATTTGGTGATATTTTTGGTGGCGGAGGAGGTGGTGGTTTTGGAAGAAGCCAAGGAAGAAGAACCGTGAAAGGAACCAACCTAAGAGTAAGACTTAATTTAACTCTAGAAGAAATTGTAAACGGAGTTGAAAAGAAAATAAAAGTAAACAAGCTTGTACAAGCTGAGGGTGTAGAATACAAAACATGCTCAACTTGTAAAGGAAGTGGACAAGTAACTAGAATTGTAAATAGTTTCCTTGGTCAAATGCAAACTGCAGCAGCTTGTCCTACTTGTAGTGGAACTGGACAGCAAATTGGTAAAAAACCAGCTGGAAGTGACCAAAACGGAATGATGAGGAAAGAAGTTGTAATCCCAATAGAAATACCAGCTGGTGTGGAAGATGGAATGCAATTGAACGTTCGTGGAAAAGGAAATGACGCTCCAGGAAATGGTGTAGCAGGCGATTTATTGGTTGTAATTTCGGAAGTAGAGCATGAATCTCTAAAAAGAGAAGGACAAAACTTACACTTTGATTTATACCTAAATTTTGCTGATGCAACTTTAGGAACTACAGCAGAAATTCCTGTTGTGGGAGGTAACGTAAAATTTAAAATTACAGCAGGAACACAAAGTGGAAAAACATTAAGATTGAAAGGAAAAGGAATCCCTTCACTTAATGGCTATGGAAAAGGAGATATTCTTGTACATGTGAATGTATGGACTCCTCAAAACTTATCTAAAGAAGAGCAAAAAACTTTAGAATCCTTACAAGAATCTGAAAATTTCGCTCCTAATCCGTCCAAAAAAGACAAAGGATTTTTTGATAGAGTAAAAGATGTTTTTAGTTAATTAAAACTAACAGTTTAAAATTAAAAGAGCCTAAAGTTTTAAAAACCTTAGGCTCTTTTTTATTGGAATGTTTTAACCTAATCAAAACTTTAATCTAGCATTAGCTGTCACCTCCTGCCCTACAAAATCTTTTTCCAAAAACTTGAAATATCCTGCCATAGCAATCATTCCTGCATTATCGGTACAATATTGAAAATCAGGAATAAAAACATGCCATCTTCTCTTTTTTCCTAAAGTGCCTAGATCACGTCTCAATTGGCTATTTGCAGAAACACCACCAGCAATTGCCACTTGATTGATATCAAAATCATCTGCTACTTTTTTCAATTTAGAAAACAAAGTTTTGATAATAGTATCTTGGATACTTGCACAAATATCTGCTTTATTTTTCTCTACAAAATCTGGATCATCTCCTTCGCAATTTCTTATAAAATTGACAAATTGAGTTTTTAATCCACTAAAACTATAGTCGTAGTTTCTTGTTCTTGGGTGAGTAAATTGAAAACGAGTTGCATCCCCTTCTTTGGCATGTTTATCAATTAATGGGCCTCCAGGATAAGGAAAATGAAGTACTTTTGCCATTTTATCAAACGCTTCTCCTGCAGCATCATCCAAAGTACTGCCTACAATTTCCATGTCGAAATAGTCATTTACTTTTACCAATTGAGTGTGACCACCAGATACAGTTAAACAAATAAAAGGAAAACTAGGTTTCTTCTTATTCTCTTCGGGTTTTTCTATAAAATGAGCCAAAATATGACCTTGCATGTGGTTTACTTCCATCAAAGGAATATTAAGGCTTAAAGCCAAAGATTTTGCAAACGAAACTCCCACAAGTAACGCTCCCATCAATCCTGGTCCTGCTGTGAATGCAATTCCAGATAATTCTTCCTTGGTTATACCAGCTTGCTTTATTGCTGCATCTACCACAGGTATTATATTTTGCTGATGAGCTCTAGATGCTAACTCTGGCACTACACCCCCATATTGCTCATGAATAGCTTGTTGAGCGATAACATTCGATAATATTTTTCCATTTTTGATTACAGAAGCTGAAGTATCATCACAAGATGATTCAATTCCTAATATCACTGTATTTTCTTGTTGCATGTTATAAGCAGTATTAACTATTGATTCTCAGTAACTATCTTTTTCTATACCCGATAATGAATCAAAATTAGTTAATTTAGTTCTATTAACTTCGGATAGGCTCAATTTTTGATTAAATAAAAGAAAGGATAACATTAAAAAAATAAAAAACATAGCACTCTTTGGATTACTCCCAATACTAGAAATAGCAATATTTCTAGTAACGGCCAGCACCCTTAGTTTACGTTTTGAAAAAGTGCAAACAACTATTGCACAATATGCTACCGAAAGACTATCCAAAGATTTAAACACCACTATTCATGTTGGAAAAGTAGAAATCACTCCTCTAAACTCTATAAATCTTGTCGATTTTTATGCCCTAGATTTAGAAAAAGACACCATAATAAAAACCAAAAGCTTATCCATTTTAATGAAAAACATTGATTTGGGTAAAAATGAAATAAAAATAAAGAAAGTTACTCTTAACAATGCGGATATCCAACTGATAAAAAGAGCTGGAAAAAGAGGGTTTAGTTTTCAGTTTATTTTAGATTATTTTTCTACTGAAAACAAGAAGAAAGACAATGGAAAGGAACCTGTAATCACAGCTAATTCAATTGAGTTAACGAACAGCCGATTTAGATTCAAAGATTACCGAGCAAAATCGATCTATTTCGGAATGGACTTTACCGATTTGGATGCAAAAAACATCAACCTTACTTTTTCTGATTTTAAGAATAAAGGGAGTAACACAAAACTAAAAATTAAGCATTTATCCTCTTTAGAAAAAAGTGATTTTGACTTAAGAAACTTAACAGGGAATTTGGAAATGGATTCAAATTTTGTGCTCATAGATAGCTTACATATTGTGACAGCCAACTCCAATTTGGTGACCGATTATTTTAGATTTGATTTTCAAGACCCTTCCCAATTTGAAGAAGATTTTGAAGAAAAAGTAAAAATGACTACTTACTTCAGGGAATCTAAACTGAACTTCAAAGATATCGGATATTTTACTTCTTTCTTTGAAGGAATAGACAGAACTGCTGAAATTTCTGGGAAATTTGAAGGAACAGTTGCCGATTTCAAATCAAAAAATTTGAGAATAAAGTTAGACAACAACACATTTTTTAAAGGAAACCTTGACATGAAAGGGTTACCGTTTACTGAGAAAACAACTTTTAAAATAAAAATAGACAAATTTACCTCCAACGAAAAAGAATTGGCAAATTTGGATATCCCTCCTTTTACCGAACACAAAAAACTATCTTTACCCAAGGAAATAAAGGGAATGGGAGAGGTTGATATAACAGGACTATTAGTTGGGAAATTTAATGATTTCAAAGGGAATTTGAGTGCCATAACTTCTCAAGGAAAAATAGAAACAGAAGCAAGATATTGGGAAAGAGATAAGACAACTTTACTGGATGGAAAAGTGATTGTAAAGAACCTAAACCTGGGTGTGTTTATTGACGAAGATTTAGGGATGATGGATGCTAACTTAGATTCTAAATTTTCTTACAATTCTGAGACAGGGATAGAATTAAGTACAAAAGGAGAGCTACCTCAATTTAGCTACAAAGGCTATAATTACAAAAACATAAAGGTAGACGGAGACTTTATCGAAAAATCATTTGAAGGAAAAGCTTCTTTAAAAGATAACAATGGAATTGTAGATTTTATTGGGTTAATCAATTTTGAAAGTAAAATTCCAAAATATGATTTTAAATCAGAAATTAAAAAACTAAACCTCTCTAAACTTAAAATTGTAAATGATACGCTAGAACACATTTTATCTGCTGCATTATGGATAAAAGGAGAAGGCTCAAACATTGATAATTCGAATGGAAATGCAATCATTTCTAATTTGGAATATTTACAAAATGGGGAGCTTTATACCAACAAAAAAATTGAAATTAGCTCTCAACAATTTGACAGTATCAAGGAAATTAAATTAGCTTCGGACATTGCTGATGTAAACGTTAAAGGGCAATTTTTAATTTCAGAACTTCAAAAAACATTAGACATCATTGGGCAAAAAGTTGTTCCTGCTTTATACACCTCAATAGACACAGTTTCTTTAAAAAAACAACTGTTTGAATTTGATTTACTTCTAAAAAATTATTCTCCAATAAACAAACTATTTACTCCTGCTATCCAGGTAGCAAGTAATACAATTGCAACAGGAGATTTTTCTTCAGAGAATCAAATATTTAATCTAACTATTGAATCTGATTCTATTCAATATTTATCTAATCGATTATTGCATATAAATGCAAGTCTTAAAAAACCTACTGATATTTTAAATTTGAAAATTGAAATTGAAAATACACATATCGGCAGTGATTTATCTCTTGATAATATGGAAATTACCTCTTTGATAAAAGATGACCACATTATGCCAAGCATAAAGTGGAGGTCACCAGATGGGGAAAGCTATGGGGAAATTCAAGGGGATGGGTATTGGTATTCTGAAGATTATTTCGATTTCCTTATTTTGCCTTCTTACTTCCATTTTAAAGACCGAGATTGGGTAATAAAAGAAGATGCAACTCTGATTGTTGATTCCTCTTCATTCAATTTTAATGGAATTGAAATTTCCAATAATTTTAATGAAGTATTTTCTGTTGTTGGAACTATTTCTTCCAACCCTGAGGATGTACTGAAAGTATATTTGGACAATTTTAATCTAGAAAACATTAATCCTTTCATAGGAAATAGCACAACCAAATATCATGGAAATATAAACGGAAGTGCTTGTATTAATAATGTTTACGAACAGATAGAAATTATTTCGGATTTTTACATTGATGTGCTTAAAGTAAATGATGAATTAGTAGGTGATATTGCATTAAATACCGATTGGATTAACTCTAAAAAAGGAATGCATATTAAAGGTGAGTTATTGAGAGACAAACTCAATACATTTGATTTCATTGGTTATTACTTTCCTTTTGAACACAACAATTCATTAGACTTTAAATGCATACTTACAAATACAGATTTAGCTTTTCTAAATCCCTATGTAATTGACCAAGGCATTACTAGAATTAACGGAAAAGCAAAAGGAGAAGTAAAAGTAACTGGAGAGCCAGAGTCGCCACTTCTAGAAGGAAGCGTTTCGTTAATGCGAACTGGATTTAACGTAGATTATTTGAATACTCATTACGACTTTTCTGGGTTAATGATAATAGAAAATAACGACATTTTTACGGATAATATTATAGAAATAAGAGACCAGGAAAACAACTTAGCCTATTTCAATGGTGCAATTTATCACGAGAATTTTAAAGATTTTGATTTTAACGTATACATAGAAATCCCAAAAACAGTTTTTGTAAAAGGAGATAAAAAAGAGCTTAGAACATTTGAAGGAGCAAAAAAAATTGAGAATAAATTTATCAGTTTAAATACAAATGTTAATTTAAACACTGATTTTTATGGGAAAATATATACTACAGGAGATATAAACATTGAGGGATACCAAGACGAGATAAACATTGTAGTAAATGCTAAAACAGAAAAAGGAAGTGATTTTACATTGCCTCTTTATGGTTCTTCAGAAATAGAGCTAGAAGATTACGTAGTATTTATAAACAAAGACTCTACTTATAACGAAGAAGAGACAATAGATCTAGAAGGAATAAATCTAGATATAAATGTAGAGGTTACACCTGAGACAAAACTTCAATTGATATTTGATGAAGTATATGGCGATATAATTACAGCTACTGGTTATGGAAACTTATCCATGACGGTAGATAAATTTGATCAATTCAACCTAACAGGAAAATACACCATAGACGAGGGAGATTATCTTTTTACTCTTGGTCTCAAGCGATTTGAAAATTTAATAAACAAGAAATTTGAGATTGCAAATGGAAGTACCATAAATTGGTATGGAAACCCTTACAATGCTGGAATTGATATTAATGCGATTTATAAACTGAAAGCCTCTTTGTATGAAATAATGCCTCAACTGACAGAAGATGTAAGCCAATACAAACAAAGAAGAGACGTGAATTGCATCATGAGATTAACCGACAATTTAATGACCCCAACTATTGATTTTGCAATAGAATTACCAAGAGCAAATGAAACGGAAAGAGCTGTAATTGCAAACCTAATGGAGACAAAGCAAGAGATGAACAAACAGATATTCTCCTTGCTCCTACTTAATCGTTTTTTACCTTCAGCAAATAACACCAGTAACAGTGATGATGGCGGAAGAGGAAACTCAGGAGCAGTTTCTACTACGGCTAGTGAAATATTATCCAATCAATTGAGCAATTGGTTATCAAAACTAAGTAGCGACATAGATATTGGCTTAAACTACCGCCCTGGAGATAATATTACCAGTGATGAAATTGCAGTAGCACTTTCTACTGAATTACTGAACGACAGACTTGTAATCAGTTCAAATTTTGGAGTTTCTCAAGGAAATGAAATCAACCAAAATGAAAATGCATTAATTGGAGATGTAAACGTAGAATACAAACTAAACGAAGATGGAACTTTTAGAGTCCGTGTATTTTCTCGTACCAACGAGTATGACATTACAAACGCAACTCAATCGCAAACAACAAGTGGTGTTGGATTATATTACAAAAAGGAATTCAATAGTTGGAAAGAGTTCATCACACCAAAAAAGAAATTGAAACAGAGAAATCTAAAATAAAAAATTATCCATTGACAATTATCAATTATTCATTGTTAATTAATCTACCCTTGCCTCATAGCTTCATACATCATAATACCAGAAGCTACCGACACATTCATAGAAGCAATACCTCCAGACATAGGAATTTTTCCTACATATTGAGAACGGTTTATCAAGTCATTTGAAATTCCTGTTTCTTCGTCTCCCATCAAGATTGCTAAAGGTCCTTTGTACTCAAAATCATAAATAGAATCCTCTGTTTTTTCTGTACAAGCATAAATTGTAACACCTGAGTTTGCCAAAAAATCCAAAGTCTGTTTTAAGCTATCTACCTTACACACTGGCAAAGTAAGTAAAGCTCCTGCAGAAGTTTTTATTGCATCAGAGGTAACAGAAGCCCCTCCTTTTGCAGGAATAATCATTCCATTAAAACCAAGGCATTCAGCAGTTCTTGCAATAGACCCAAAGTTTCTTACATCCGTTACACCATCCAAAATCACAAATTTTGGCTCTTTTCCTTGCTCGTATAATAAAGGAACTAAATTTTCTATGTCGTGGTAAGTCACTGGAGAAATAAATGCTATTACTCCTTGGTGATTTTTTCTAGTTATCGAATCTAATTTTTGGATAGGAACTAATTGAATATTAACCAAAGAATGCCTTAACATTGCTCTCAATTCATGAAAAAGATTTCCTTGCAATCCTTTCTGAATCATGATTTTGTTAATCTCTTTCCCACTTTTTATTGCCTCCATTACTGGGTGCAATCCAAATACTACGTCTTCGTTTTTTTTGTTATCTCTCACTGTCCTTAGTTATAATTGTAAATTCTACCCTGCCTCCAACTTTCGCAGGCTCTGTACCAATAATCACGGTAAGTTCTATACCTCACCAATTGGTAATCGTTATTATTTTTATCTGTATTCTCCTTATTAAAATTAAAAGTAAGAGACATCATCATGTTGTTTGGAGTTCCATAAATCCAGGTTTCTCCGTTATTCGTTTTGTAAATCGTTTTTGGTAATCCCATTACTATCGATAACATTCCTCTATCTGTTTTCCATCCTTCTTTGTAAGAAGTGAAAAACTTATTTGCCAACTCCACTCTTCTGTAATATTCTTCTATAACTACCCTTGCTCTTTCCTTGGAGCCTCCTACTCTAAGCCAAAATCTCTCGACTGCTTCACGCTTATTTTCTGCGGTAGACAAAGCTGTATACTCACCCGAAGTGCAAATATACTTCAAAGGTCCTATCATTCCCATGTAATTGTAGAACGAATTAAAATTTGAATCCAACTTTTGCAAAGTAAGGCAATAATTACTTGAATCTATTGATCTAATAAAATAACTTCCTTGCTTGTCTAGAGTTATGCCTCCCAGTTTATTCTCTATCGAAAGTAAAAAAAGTGAATCTCTATTTTGTGGAATCTCTACTACTCTGTTTCTAGAAAATGGAGGAATAGAAGCAGGATAATTCGTGTTGAAAAAATCTACCATGAAATCTTCATCCCTGTTATAGTCGGATTCTACTGTCAAACTATCTACAGAAGAAATGTAAGAATTAAAACATACATTTCCTGTCAGTTTCTGTTTCAATAAGAAAAATTGTTCCGAATAATTATCCGATTTATTAATTTCAAGAACAGATTCTGATTGTATCTTTTTGTTTACATCATAAGCTATTATTTTTATAATTGCATTACTTCCGTAATTTATTGCCAGAGGAATTCTCGCCAAAATTCTTTTATTCCTTACCTCTGTTTTATAATCATAAAAAACTTTAGAATCACTATCTATCAATACTTTTCCTTTGTAATCTTCGTAAATCTGAAAGCTGAATTTTACCTCAGACTCAAAAGGCATTTTACTACTTTCTCTCACATACAATAATTCTTTGGTAGCAATCTCTAGGTACAAATAAGACAAAGAATCATTGGTGTGATACACCAAATACTTTGGGTTTAAATCATTAATCTTATTGTCGTACTGATAATTAGTTTCTTGAGGAATAATTTTATTGGTATTACAACCCACAAAAATAACTAGCATTGTAAAAACCAATGCAACTCTAAAAATTGATATGGAAGTCAGTTTATTCATTATCCTCCAAGAATTTTTCTGGGATTTGTTTCTGTCCCTTTGCCCCTAATTTTTTCAATTTCTCTGCTCTTCGTATCAAGTTCCCAGAACCTGTTTTCAGTTTATTAATGGCATTTTTATAAGCTCCATCTATTTGAGAAATTCCTCTCTCAATTTTTTCCATGTCATCCAAGAACCCCACAAATTTATCCATCAAAGAGCCGGCTTGCTTAGCAATTTCAATCGAATTTCTATTTTGCTTTTCTTGTTTCCAAATAGAAGCAATTGTCCTTATGGTTGCCAACAAAGTAGTTGGACTCACAATCACAATATTTCTAGACCAAGCATATTGGTATATCTCTTTGTCTTTTTGCATAGCCAAGCTAAAAGCTGGCTCTATCGGCATAAACAACAACACAAAATCTGGCGAATTTATAGTCAATCCAGTTTGGTAGTTCTTCTCACTCAGTAGTTTTATATGACTTCTTACCGATAAAATATGAGCTTTTAAAAATCCCTCTTTCTCTGCTTCATCTTCCGAATTTACAAACTGCTCATAAGCAACTAACGACACTTTAGAATCAATTATTATATGCTTGTTGTCTGGTAATTTTATCAAGAAATCGGGTTGAATTCTTTTCCCTTCTTCGTTATTCGTACTGTGTTGTTTGCTGTATTCTTCTCCTTCTGTTAATCCCGATTCTTTCAATATTTTTTCAAGAATCAATTCCCCCCAGTTACCTTGTGTTTTGTTATCGTGGGTAAGCGCACGAGTCAAGTTTTGTGCATCCTTACTCAAAGTTTGGTTCAAGTTACTGAGTTGAATCACTTGCTCTTTCAGTTCCGATCTTTCTTTCAATCCTTTCTCGTAAGTATCCTGTACTTTCGTTTCAAAACTCTTTAGTTTTTCGCTCAATGGAGCCAATACACTATCAATGTTTTCTTTGTTTTGAGCCGTAAATTTTACCGATTTCTCTTCCAGAATTTTGTTTGCAATGTTCTCAAATTCTGTCGAGAATTTCTTTTGCATGTCTTCAATCTCTAGCTTTTGGCTAGCCAGTTTTTCATGAATGTTTTTCAAATTGGTTTGTGCCTCAGTAAGTTCTTGCGATTGATGCTTATTTATTATTTCCTGCTCGTCTATTTTTTCTTTTTGTTCAGAAAAATATTTCTCGGCATTATTCAGTCTTTCTTGCAATACCTCTTTGCTTTTATCAAGCTCCATGTTATCCAAAGAAAGTTGAGAGTTAGAAACTTCTAATTCCTCTAGCCTAGCTTTTACTTCATTTGGCAACTCATTTTTACGAACAAGAAAAAAAAGGAATGCTATGATTCCTCCAATTACTAATCCTATGATTAACCAAATTACCTCCATTTTTTATATCCTCTTTTTAATACCAATCTTTAGCTGTATACACGTCTTTTTCTCCCTTGTCTTTCCCTGTCAAGTCTTTCCAAAAAGTAATGAGTTTTCCTCTAAAAATAAAGATAGCAAAGGATGCCAACAAAATATACGGAAAAATCATAATGTATTCAATTCCTGCATTAAGTCCACCTCCCACATCTGGATTACTCTCGGCAGTAGCTTTACACATGGCACACTGCGCATTGGCAGAAACCTGAATCATTAAGAAAAATAATACGGCAATTAATTTATTAATTTGTTTCACTTTTTTTGGGTTTACTGTGTTGATACCACAAAGATACGAAAGGAAACATTAATTTACCTCAAATTTCTTTTCGGCTTTCCCATTTAGACCTTCCTCTTTTTCAAAAACACACCCTCCCATGTTAAGCCATAGTTTTACAACACACTTACTAGAAGATAGCGTAAACCTAAGAACCACATAAGTATTGCAAGGACACATCAGTTCAAAACACAGAGTTTTATACTCGCTTAGCAATTAAATAGTTAATTGCTATAAATAATCCTTTAGATTCATTACATTAGGAAAACAACAAACAAAATACACAATGGATATATAGTTAACTGTTAACTATATTACATTGTTAGCAACAAGCAAAACCCAAAATAAAAAAATTATTTATAGCCATGCTGATTATGTCTAGCATTTCTTCTTTCTCTCAAGATGGAGAACTTGTTTTGACTTTTAATGATTTTAAAGTTCTTAAAGATTTAAATAAAAAGACTTATAAAATTCTGAATAATGAAAATAAGGTAATTACAAAAGATTTGAAATATGTAAATTATGCAGGATATAGTAACAGTTTACAGGCGTTAGACAAGAACAATAATGTAGTTTATTTTGATAATGACTTAAAAAAAATAGAGACTCCAAAAGAAGGAATTGTTGAAGTCTGTGGTGCTATGGCATATTTCAAAAGAAAAATTATTGAAGATGATGAAAATTATTTCATTGAGTTTACGGAGGACAACTCTGTTTACAGTGAAGGAATTAAAAAATCAATTGTAGATACTATTCCAAAAAAAAAATTAAAAAAATTTACTTTGCAAACACGAAAAAAGAAATTGACTATGATGAAAATTTTGATTTTCCAACTTACATAATTTTAATGTTAGAAGATAAGGTTGCTATAAGACAAGGTAATTCTACAAAGTATTATGACTCTTTAAATTTAGACAACCCTTTCGCTATAAAAGTTCAAAAAGGAAAATTTATAGGATATTATGGCATTACAAAAGTTAAATGCCAACAATTAGAAAACTTTGAGTATAACCTTGCTAGATTCGAAGACGCAAATGGGAATCTAGGGTATATTGACCTACAAGGAAATGAATATTAAAAAGCAAGTTGCTAACACGGTTTATAAAACATAGCTAATAATTGCTAAACTGCAAGGTTTGTGTATGTATAGAAAGACCACCAAATTTTTAAATTTGGCTTTTAAAATAGAAAAGATAAAACAAAATATAAAAATTCGGCTCTGTGTTAATCTGAATATGTAGTGCCTTTTTACACGCTACGTTTTATACACTAACAGTTAATAATTTGTAAAAGATTCT
>Ga0307996_1000238_pt1 | contig 14568 bp, 13 predicted proteins | sample Davwhametageno35_FD_203143 | JGI IMG/M metagenome (GOLD analysis project Ga0307996, IMG submission 203143) | Marine microbial communities from Davis Island wharf, Antarctic Ocean - #35 | ecosystem: Environmental > Aquatic > Marine > Unclassified | place: Antarctic Ocean: Davis Island wharf...
TTCTCTGCTACACTTTTTAATGCATTTTCTTTTAATCGTTTAAATACATTCTCCACATCAATTACAGCATCATCAACTAAAGAACCAATGGCAATTGCCATACCTCCTAACGACATCGTGTTAATTGTTAACCCTAAATACTTAAGCGTAATAATTGAGGTAATTAACGATAATGGAATCGCAATTAATGAAATGATTGTTGTTCTGATATTCATTAAAAACAAGAACATAATAATTACAACAAAAATGGATCCTTCAACTATTGCTTTTTGAATATTACTAATTGAAGCAGTTATAAAGTCGGCCTGTCTAAATATGTGGGTATACACCTTAATATCGCGTGGTAAAGTTTTAGATAATTCGGCAATAGCGTTATCAATATTTTTTGTTAACTCTAATGTATTTGTGCCAGGTTGTTTTGTGATGGTTAATAAAACAGCAGGTTTCGCATTTAAAGAAGCATCACCAATTTTAGGAATAGATTCACCAATTTTAACGGTAGCAACATCATTAATTTTTATAGGAATGTCATTAATTACTTTAATAACGGAATTTCCAATTTCTGTAATATCGCTGGTTCTACCAAGGCCTCTCAAAATGTATTCACTTCCGTATTCATTAATAAAGCCACCAGAAGCATTTAAATTACTTTTCTTACTACTCTTTAATAATTCACTTAAAGTGATGTTGTAGTGTTTCATTTTTTGCGGTGAAGCTAAAATTTGATATTGTTTGTACTTACCACCCATAACCGCTACTTGAGAAACACCACCAGTAGCTAATAACCTGGTTCTAATGTTCCAATCGGCTATTGTTCTTAAATCCATTTCCGAAGTACTATCGGAAGTAAGTCCAACAAACATTACTTCACCCATAATAGATGATTGTGGAGTCATAATAGGATTTCCAATTCCAGCCGGAAACCTTTCTTGAATAGGTAAGAGTTTCTCGCTCACAATTTGGCGGGCTTTGTAAATGTCTGTTCCCCATTCAAATTCTACCCAAACAATTGATATTCCTGCAGCTGAAGATGATCTAACTCTTCTAATATTGGGTGCACCATTTACTGCTGTTTCTATGTGAAAAGTTACCAATCGTTCTACTTCTTCTGGAGCCATACCGTGTGCTTCAGTCATTACCACAACCGTAGGTGCTGTTAAGTCTGGGAAAACATCAACTTCCATTTTAGAAGTAGTGTAAATACCAGCAATTAATAACAATATAGAAGCCGCAATTATAATCAAGCGATTAGCTAATGCGTATTTTATGATTTTATTTAACATAAATGAAATTTTAAATTTTGAGTATTAAATGTTAAATTATTTGCTTTGTGAAGTCTTCATAATTGCAGTAAGAATATTAATAATCTGCTCAACATCATTTAGTTGACTTTTCACATCAATTTCTACCAAATCGCTTTTTTCTATGAGTTTTAACCAATATCTTGTTTCTCTTGCTTCTTTTGAAGAAATAGACATTTTAGCTGTAAAGTCTTTTTTAGAAATTTCAGCCGTTGCTTCTTCAATATTTGCTCCAATACTCGTTCCGCTTCTTAAAATTTGTTTTGAAAGAATATATTCATTTTGAGCTACCATTTTTTTATATAATTTGATAATGCTTAAAGCGAAATCAAATGATTTATTGAGTATTACATTATCTTTTTTCATGATTTTTCAATTAAAAATTTATAATTCACAATTCAAAATTTCTAATGTTTGTGTCCATGTTCTGCCATTTTACCAGACATTTTTGCTAATTTTATTTGATAAGCTCCTTTACTTACAACTCTTTCATTTTCTTTTATTCCAGAAATTACTTGAATACGAATACCATCACTTATTCCTAATTCAAGATTTCGTTTTTCAAATCCTTCACCAGATATTTGAATAAAAGCATAATAATGACCTTGTTCTTCCATTAATGAGGAAAGAGGAATGGTTAGGACATTCTTTATTACTGTTGTTTTAAGATATATTTCGATATAAGAACCAGGAATAACATCTCCTTTATTATCAATTTCAAAGTTTACAGGAATATAGAACGCATGTTGATCAGTACTCTTTCCGTATGAAATAAGCTGGCCATTTAAGCTGTCTGTATCGTAAACTTTATTATCGTAAGCGGTGATAAAATTTGCAGAAGAAATATTTCCTAATTTGGTATAATGCTTTTGAGGAACTTCAGCTTTAAGCATTAAGCGTTGGTTCTGAGAAACACTAGCAATTGCTTGTCCTAGCTCTACATATTGCCCTTCGGTTATTCGTAAGTTCTTAATAAACCCAGTTAAAGGAGCAGTTATTTTTTTACCATTTCCAGCGTAGTTTTTTGAAATATTATTAAAATGTGTTTTAGCATTTTTATAGTTCAATTCAATTTCTTGAAATTCTTTAATGGAGATAACTTGTTCTGTAATTAATTGTTGCGCTCTTTTATAAGCTGCTTTACTTTTTTCAAATTCAGCTTTACTTTTTTCAAATTCAAGATTGATGTTGTTTTCAGTAAGTCCACCACCAACAATACTAAATAAAGTTTCACCACATTTAACAGCAGAGCCAATCTGCTTTTTGCTATTCCCGAAAGTTATAATTCCAGTACTGTTTGCCGAAATAATTACTTCATCACCTTGTGCAGCCAAAATATGACCAGTTGTTTTAATAATTTCAGCGAAAGGTTTTCTTACCACTTTAGTGTTGGCAAACGTAACTTTCCAAGCCTGTTCTTTTAAGTAAACAATTTCAGCCTCTGCTGCTACTATTTTTCTAGCATGTATCGCTTCATCATTTTCAGAAACAACAATATCTTTAAGTGTTATGGTATCCGTAAATGACGTTGTTTTAATTGTAAAAACAAGATCATATGTTCCTGTATTTATAGGCTTTAACTTTAATTTATAAATTCCTAAAGATGATGGAGCTTTCGATTTAAATGATGGTTGATCTTTTTTGCCAATTAGTTTGATTGAAACTGCTCCTTCATTTAGTGCAGTAAAATTTTCTCCTAATTTTGTGAAATGAGAAATAAATGTAGTTGTCTCCCCAAGCATTAAAGAGTTAAACTCTACAAACAATTCTAGTTTATCAGAATATACAGTGTAGCTCTCTGGCTCATTATGAGTGTGTGCGGCTTGTCTATCATATTTTGATGAGTTTTTATTTGTACAACCAATAAAAAATGTTGTTGTACAGGCAAATAATACAAGTATTTTACGCATAGTAAAAGTGTTTTTTAAATGATGAATTGTAAATTTTTATTTGTGGATGTTAAGTTTTGAATAAATAATTACTAGATACAGTAGTTGTTCATTCAAGGAAATGGGATTGTAAATAATTAGAATTTATCTTCTAAGATTTAAAATTCCATTTCTCTGATGGAGGTCCCCTAAGATGAAAATCAACTAACGATGGAGATCGATAGTTACTTGTTAGATCTATATCTAGGAAATCAAGAGAAGAAGCTTCTTTTGTTTCCAATGTTGTAGCAAAAAGAGTGTTAACGATAGCAAATAGCTGTAACGATATTTCTGATGAAGTATTATTTGTTTTAGTAGGAATGAAGTAATCGTTATTAGAGTCATCCGAATGAAATTCTGCGTCATGTAAAAAGCAAACTAAGAGGTCATAAAACCCATCGTCAAAATGATTTCCATGTGAAATATGTTCATGGTCAACCCCTAATTTATTTATTCCATTATGGTGATGATGTTCATTCTTGTCATCGTGTGCATGGTTATGTGTTTCTGTTTCAGCATTGTGCTGATGCGGAATAAAGTTATGTGCAAAACCTAAAGAGTAGGTAAGCAGTAATAATAACGATATGATAATTCTTTTAAAATACACGAACAACAAATATAAGGAAATTTAAAAAAGAATAAGAGCTTATAGTAATAAGTAAGATTCGTAACCAATAACTCTATCCGTAATAAATTTATTTTTTTAGCTTTTGCTAGAAAACTTCTCTAAAAGAAGGATTAGTCCTAAACCAACAACTGCCATAACAATAGCTAAGCCAATTTGAGGGTCACCAATAAAATCTGTTGGCAAAATATTTTCTTGCATAAAAGGAACAACTTTACCATGTGAGTTTGTTCTGTTAGAAATAGTGAGTTTCCAAGGCCAAATTTTGTTTAAAGAACCTATTAAAAAGCCAGTAAGAATAGCAATAGTTATATCGTGATGCTTTTTAAACATCCAACTTAATAGCTTAGAGAATGAAAGCAATCCAACGATGCATCCTGCGCCAAAAACAGCAATTATCGTAAATTTCAAGTCTTTTATAGAAGTTAAAACCAATTCATAAGAGCCTAACAACAATAAAATAAAACTACCTGAAATACCGGGTAGGATCATGGCGCAGATAGCAATGGCACCAGAGATAAAAATGTACCATAAAGCATCTGGGTTTTCCATTGGCGGTAAAAGAGTAATGTAAAAAGCAACTGCAGTCCCAATGAGTAAGCCAATAACTTTAGAGAGATTCCACTTTGTTATTTTTTTCCCTACCAAGTAAATACTTGCGATGATAAGTCCAAAAAAGAATGCCCAAAGCAATTTTGCTTGGTTAGCCATTAAGTAGGTAATCAGTTTGGATAAAGAGGCGATACTGATCCCTATTCCTAAAAATAGGGCAACAATAAAGTTTCCATTAATTTGCTTCCAAAAAGCCTTTAAACCTTTTTGCTTTAATGTTTTTAACGCATCAAAATTTACAGCATTAATAGTATTTAAAAGCTCTTCATAAATCCCTGTAATAAATGCAATTGTTCCACCAGAAACACCGGGAATAACATCTGCAGCTCCCATTGCAATACCTTTAAGGCTTAAAAAAAAGTAATCTTTTAAAGTTCTACTCATATTAATTAAACTAATTCTTGATATTCATAAATACCTCCAGATATAGAGTATAATTCCTCTAATTGTAATTTTCTTTTGAGCGTATGTATAATTGCTTTTGAGCGTTTACCTGAATTGCAAATGAAAATTACTGGTTTATCTGTATCAACTTTATCTAAAGAACTAAAAACGTCATCCATAGGAATGTTAATTCCTCCAATATTAAAATCATCAAAATCGTAATCTTCACGAATATCAATTAATTGAAAAATATCCATGTTTTCTAGTTTTAATTTTAAGTCTTGTGGAGTAATTGTATTCATATTGTTATTATTTAAACTCAGTAACCATAGCTTCAGGTAAAGAGTCAAAGAAAGTATCTCCTCTCAAGCCTAATCGTAAACATTCTAAAGGAATAACTTCATTAAAAGAAATATTTCCTAAATTAACATTCGCTCCAAATTGTTTAATAAACCAAACTTGTTGTGCTTTTTTAGGAGCTTCCCAAAGAATGTCTTCAGGTTTAATTTTAGCTCTAATTTTATTTACTAAAGAAACGTGAGCAGTTCCATTTGGTCTGTAAATACCAACGTTACCACTTTCTCTTGCTTCAGCAATTACTTTCCATGATCCTGCGGCTAATTCAGTTTCCATCATAGAAATCCATTTGTTAGGACTAATGAAAATTCCCTCTTCCTTAGATCCAACTTCAGATAAAACTCTAAAATATTTAGCTAAATCAAAAATGTATTTACATTTCTGATCCTGTGGTAATTCTATCGAACCATCAGAAATTTCGCACGTTTCCATACCAAATTTGTCCATCAATCTTCTATAATCATCAAACATTCCTCTAGCAATAAATGCTTCAAAAAGTGTTCCGCCAAAGTATGTTTTAATACCTGCAGCCTTATATAAATCTAATTTCTTTTGTAAGTCTTTTGTTACGTAAGATGTTCCAAAACCAAATTTTACTAAGTCAGTTAAATGTGCAGATGAATCAATAAAGTTTTCAGCTTCTCTCCAGCTTAAACCTTTATCCATCATCATTGTTAATCCATTTTCTCTAGGTACTTTATCCCTAGCAGGGATGTGCGGTAATTCAAAATTCATTGTTATGCTTTAAAATTATTTATTAAATCTACAATCTTAGGGAACTTTATCGCGTCAGGATAATATTCAACTAATGTAGATACATTTTCTTTGTCATTTGTTAATAATATAACCAAGCTTTGTAAAGCTTCATCTATCTTCCCATCCATTAGCAAATATGCGACTAATCTTGCATAAAGTAAATAGTTTTCGGGTTGTTTTTCTAAGCCTTCGTATAAAGTAATTATTCCTTTCTCAGTATTTTCAGAATCTCTTATTAATTCGGCTTTGTCTATCCAAATGTCTTCATTTTCTCCATCGTACTCAATTACCTTATTATAAGAAATTAAAGCTTCGTCATGGAGTCCCATTTTTGCTAATATATCACCATATATATACCAGTATTCTGAATTGTTTTTTTCTAATTCTAATGCTTTTTTGATGTAAAATACAGCGGATTGACTTTTTTCTTGAGCTTCATTTATTACTGCCATCCCTGCCCATGCATCAGCATGAAAAGGATCGTGTTTAGTTGCCTTGTAGTAATATGATGCTGCTAGTTCATTGTTCTCTAGTTTCTCATAACACTCTCCAATGTAGTAATATGTTGTAGCATCGGGTTCTTCATAAACAAAAGTCTCCTTATACGTGTCAATTGCTTTTTGAAACTCATCTAACAATGCTAATGAATTGGCTTTATTAAAATAAGCTGAAGCAAATTTATCTTTTATAGCAATGGTAAAATCGTAAGCATTAATTGCTTTTTCGTAAAGGCTAGCTCTATTGTAAGCTGCACCTAAGTTGTACCATGCTGAATAACTATACGGATGATCATCTATAAACTCTTTAAAGAAATCTATACTTCCTTCTGTATCATTTTTAAGATTATAACAGAAAGCTAATTCATAAATTACAGTTTCATTTTTAGGATTCTCTATCAGTAATTTTTTAAGAATATCAATTGCTTTATCAAACTCCGTTAAGTTTTCATATTCAAAAGCAATGCTAATTTTAATGTTAGTCTTTTCTGATTTCTCTCCAATTAATTTTAACGCTTTATAGAAATTTTCTATGGCTTTATTGTGTTGTCTTAACTGACTGTGAATACCTGCTTTCATAGAATATATTTCAGCATTAAATGGCTCTAATTGTTCTAGTGAGTTGAGTATTGCTAAAGCTTTATTCGGCTTGTGGATTGCCGCTAAAAACTCTACTTTTTTTAATTTCAAGGTAGATGATGTTGGGTGTTGTAATAAAGAAAAGTCGATTGCTTTTTTAGCTTTTCCAGTATCACTTTTATCCAAGTAATAACCTATTAAAACTTCAAATTCCTCCACATCAAAAAAATATGCTTCATTTGCTATAAGCATATCTTCAAAACGATCTAACGAAACTGTATAATCGCCTTCATTGTTGTTGTATGAATCAAAATTGTCTCCCATTTTCTTTAAGGTAAAATTATGTTTTTAATAATTCCTATTAACAGTTTTAATAGTTTATTATCAACAGAAGATTTAACATTTGTTAATTTGTTTTAGTGTAATTTTTTTATTCTTTTCATGGAGATAAATAATAATCAAAATAATCAAAACTTAAGATGCATTCACTAAATTTGTTCAGCAAAAATAAATCAGCATATGACATTAATAAAATCAATTTCAGGAATTAGAGGAACAATAGGTGGTAAACCAAATGAAGGATTATCTCCTCTAGATGTTGTCCGATTTACATCGGCTTACGGAACATGGTTACGGAACTATTCTAAAAATGAAGGGAAATTAACAGTAGTTATAGGTAGGGATGCAAGAATCTCTGGAGAAATGGTTACCAATTTGGTTACTGGAACTTTACAAGGATTAGGGATAGATGTAATTGATTTAGGTTTAAGTACAACTCCAACTGTTGAAGTTGCTGTTCCTATGGAAAATGCTGATGGAGGAATTATTTTAACAGCGAGTCATAATCCAAAAGAATGGAATGCCCTAAAGTTATTGAACGAAAAAGGAGAATTTATTTCTGCTGAAGATGGAGGAGATTTATTAGCTATTGCAGATGCAAATGCTTTTAATTATGCTGATGTTTATAATTTAGGAACAAGTTCTAAAGACGATTCTTATTTAGAAAAGCACATCCAATCTATTTTAGATATGGATTTGGTAAATGTAGCAGCAATAAAAAGTAAAAACTATAAAGTAGCAATCGATTGTGTTAACTCTACTGGTGGAATATTTATACCAGCTTTATTAAAAGCATTAGGAGTTACTAATATTATTGAATTGTATTGTGAGCCAAACGGTCAATTCCCTCATAATCCAGAACCATTACCAGAAAATTTAACAGAAATTTCAAAACAAATAAAGGTCCAAGGTGCTGATGTTGGTTTTGTTGTTGATCCTGATGTGGATAGATTGTGTATGATTTGTGAAAATGGAGATATGTTCGGAGAAGAATATACATTGGTAGCAATTGCAGATTACGTATTAAAACATACAAAAGGAAACACCGTTTCTAATTTGTCCTCTACAAGAGCATTGAGGGATGTTACAGAGAAAAATGGAGGAGAATATTTTGCTTCGGCAGTAGGAGAGGTGAATGTTGTAAATATGATGAAAGCGAAAAATGCTGTTATCGGAGGGGAAGGAAATGGGGGAGTTATCTACCCAGAATCTCATTATGGTAGAGATTCATTGGTTGGAATCGCATTATTCTTATCTCATTTTGCTACTTCAGGGTTGGATTCTTGTGTTGCATTAAGAGCAACTTATCCAGATTATTATATTTCTAAAAATAAGATACAATTAACACCTGAAATTGGTGTAGATGATATCTTAGTAAAGATGTCTGATAAGTACGCTAACGAAGATGTTAATGACATTGATGGAGTAAAGATTAATTTTGCTGAAGAATGGGTTCATTTACGTAAATCAAATACAGAGCCTATTATTAGAATTTACGCTGAAAGTAAATCAATGGAAGCCGCTGATTCTTTAGCAAAAAAAATAATTACTGATATTAAAGGGTTTATTTAACAGAAATAGGAATCCTACAATATAATTACTTAAGAACGGTTTATTAGAATTTTTTTTATTCTTTTGTATTTTTAAAACTAGATTGAATATGAAAGTTTATTTAGACAATGCTGCAACTACATCGATGGACCCAGAAGTGATTGCCGCAATTATCCTTGTAATGGAAAATAATTTCGGGAACCCATCTTCGGTTCACTCATTTGGAAGGAGTAGTAGGGCTATTATTGAAAAAGCGAGAAAGCAAGTTGCTGGTTTTATTAATGCAAATCCAGGAGAAATTATTTTTACTGGTGGAGGAACGGAAGCTGATAATATGGTTTTACGATGTGCCGTAAAAGATTCTGGTGTAACACATATCATTACTTCAGCTATAGAACATCATGCGGTTATTGATACCGCAGAGGTATTGTCTAAAGATAATGATAATTTAAAATTGAGTTTAGTAAAACATGATGCTAAAGGATCTTTAGATATAGCGCATTTAAATCAACTTTTAGAAGAAAATAAAGATAGAAAAACATTGGTGTCTTTGATGCACGCTAATAATGAGATAGGAAACAGATTGCCCTTAAAACAGGTTTCTATAATGTGCAGAAAGTATGGTGCCATTTTCCATTCAGATACAATTCAGACTATGTGTCATTATGATTTTGATGTAAGAGATTTAGATATTGATTTTATTACCTGTGCTGCACACAAATTTCATGGGCCTAAAGGAGTTGGATTTTTATATGTGAACGAAAATATTCAGATAAAACCAATTATTACTGGAGGAGCTCAAGAAAGAAACGTAAGAGCTGGAACTGAAAATATTATTGGTATTGTTGGTTTAGCAAAAGCGATGGAAGTTGCTTATAGAGATTTAGCAGCGCACCAAAATCACATTCAAGGTTTAAAAACGTATATGATTGAACAGTTAGAGGCTAATGTCCCTAGTGTTTCTTTTAATGGAGATCCTAAAGGAGATAGTTTGTATACGGTATTAAATGTTCAATTTCCAAATAGCGAAATGGATGAAATGTTACTGTATAACTTTGATATTGAAGGAATTGCTGTTTCTGGAGGAAGCGCTTGCTCTTCAGGTAGTAATACTGGTTCGCATGTTTTAAGAAATATTGGTGTTGATATGACAAAGCCTGCTTTAAGGTTCTCTTTTTCTAAAAATAACACAAAAGAAGAATTGGATTACACTATAAATGTAATTAAAGAACTTTTTGAAATAAAGAACTAATTGAAATGAAAATAACATTTTTAGGAACAGGAACATCACAAGGAGTGCCAGTAATTGGTTGCGATTGCAAGGTGTGTCTATCTAAAAATCAAAAAGATAAAAGATTACGTTCTTCAATATTAGTTGAAGATAAAGAAACCGTAATTGTTGTTGATACTGGTCCAGATTTCAGACAACAAATGTTGAGAGAAAACGTACAGCAATTAGATGCTGTTGTTTTTACGCATGAGCATAAAGATCATATTGCTGGTTTGGATGATGTGCGTGCTTTTAACTTTAAGCAGAAAAAGGACATGGAAGTCTATGCAACTTCTGAGACTCAGGTAGCTTTAAAAAGAGAATTTTATTATGCTTTTGCTGAGAATCCTTATCCGGGAGTTCCTAAAATTAATTTGAATACGATTGTTAATGAAGCTTTTAATATTGGAGGTGTTAAATTAATACCGATAAATGTTTGGCACCATAAAATGCCCGTTAAAGCATTTAGAATAAAGAACTTTACTTATATAACTGATGCCAATAGAATAGATGCAGAGGAGATGAGAAAAATTAGAGGCTCAGAAGTTATTGTTATCAATGCATTGAGAAAAACGACTCATATTTCTCATTTTAACTTATCTGAAGCAATTGATTTGTTGAATGAATTAAAACCTAAAAAAGCCTATTTAACTCATATCAGTCATTATTTAGGAGTACATGATACCATACAAAAAGAGCTGCCTGATTTTGTTCAGATAGCTCATGATGGTTTAGTTATTCAATTTTGATATAACGCTAAACGCGAAAGTTCATTTAGAAATGTAACAGAATCTAAAAACAAACTTCCCATCAAACTCTTCCAATAAAATATTAATGTTTGTCTTGGCCTTTCCCAAAGGTCGAGCTATTAGCTTTATCTCCGATTTTAAATATCGGAGGATGTCGCTATCATCTCTAACGCAATTTCAGTTTGTCAAAATTTAAGACAATTGCTGTTTTAATGTTTTTGTGTCAATAAATATGAAAAAGTTAGATTAGTTTAAAATGATAGGTTTTGTCAAAAAAATGATCAATACGAAATAGTTGAGGAGTATTGCATAATTTAGCACTTCATTAAACTAAAAAAAAATGGCTGATTATCAACAAATGGACATGCCCGAGTTTCCAAAAAACGGGAAAAGAATAATTTTAACTGTATTAATAGGCTTAATAGTACTTGTTACAGTATTTAAAAGTTCGGTTACCATTAATGGTGGACAGGGTGGAGTTTTGTTTAAAACGTTTAATGGAGGTATTGACACTGAAAATACATATGGTGAAGGATGGCATTTAATTGCTCCTTGGAATGATATGATTACTTATGAAGTAAGGCAACAAGAAGTATTAGAAGATATGGCGGTGCTTTCTTCAAATGGATTAGAGATTTCATTAGAAGTATCAGCTTGGTACCAACCAATGTTTAAAGACTTACCAAAATTACACCAAGAAAAAGGACAGAACTATTTAGATAGAGTAGTAAAGCCTGCAATTCGTTCTGCTAGTAGAAGTGTAATTGGGAGATATACTCCAGAGGAGATTTACTCTACTAAAAGAGATGCGATCCAATTAGAAATTAATGTGGAGACTAAAAAAGTACTAGACAAGCAGTATATTCAATTAAACGAAATTTTGGTAAGAGACATTACATTGCCTAGTACCATTAAAACGGCTATTGAAGGGAAATTAAGACAAGAACAAGAATCATTAGAATATGAGTTTAAGCTACAGAAAGCAAAGAAAGAAGCTGAAAAAGTAATTATTGAAGCGCAAGGTAAAGCTGATGCAAATAAGATTTTGAATGCTTCGTTAACGTCTAATATCTTAAAAGAAAAAGGAATTGAAGCTACGTTAAAGCTTGCTGAATCTCCAAATTCGAAAGTAGTAGTAGTTGGTGGTGCAGATGGGTTACCTTTAATCTTAGGGAATAACTAGAATTTAATAAATTAGAAATTAAAAAAAACCTCCCGAATTTATTTCGGGAGGTTTTTTTTATTGAACTTTAGCGATCTGCATAAAATCTTGAAAAGCTAAGCCATCTGAATTCGCTTTTTCAGCGAAGAGAATTTATGTTTTGAGATGGTTCGTTTAATGTACTTGTTGGTCGCGTAAAATGCGACTTACATTGTGTTAAACGAAGTTAGTGTTTTTTACGAGAAAGTCAAGTGTTATAACCTGACTACTTAACGTTAAAACTTAGCATTTTTTTATCCTCAATAAAACAAGCAATCATATCATTTATTTGTATGGGTCCAACACCTGCAGGGGTGCCTGTATAAATAAGATCTCCAATTTTTAGCGTAAAAAATTGAGATACGTATGCTATAATCTGATTAAAGTTGAATAGCATATCTTTGGTGTTACCCACTTGTTTGGTTTCACCATTTATTTGGATACTAAAATCTAAATTATTGATATCATCAAACTGATCGATAGGTGTAAATGGGCTAGTAGGAGCAGAGCCATCAAATGCTTTTGCTTTTTCCCAAGGCATTCCTTGTTCTTTACATTGTTGTTGTAAATCACGCGCTGTAAAATCTACGCCAACACCAATTTCGTTGTAATATTTGTGCGCAAACTTTTCTTCAATGTGTTTGCCTAAACGGTTAATCTTAATTACAATTTCTACTTCATGTTGTATGTTTTTAGAGAAACTTGGATATACAAAAGGATTTTTTTTAGGAAGAAGGGCAGTTTCTGGCTTTAAAAAGAATACCGGCTCTGTAGGAACCGGGTTGTTCAATTCTTTAGCATGATCTGCATAGTTTCTTCCAATACAAATTATCTTCATGTTACTATGAGTTAAACTTGTTTTTAAGCATATCTAATTTGTCTTCTATCGGCTGATTTTTGGCTGATTGTTTCTTTTTTACTACAACTCTCTTAGGTTTTACTTTCTGTGGTTGTGGTTTAGCAGGAGTCATTTTAGCTTTAATGTCTTTCATTACCTTTTTAGTATACAAAGGGAAATCACCATTCATCATCCAGCTATAGTAACCTGGTTCTTTTTCTAATACTGCTGTAACTTCTTTTCCTTTGTGCTTCCCAAAATTAAATACGATAACATTTTCATCATTGTAAACAAAACGGCCTAATAAATCAGCATTTTTTGTCATTTGAGAGAATTCACTTAAAAATTCAGTATCAGCATTCAAATCAGCATATTTTTCAATTTGAGCTTCTAAAACCTCATAAGTAGCTGTGGTATCTGCTTCAGCACTGTGTGCGTTAGTTAGATCTTTATCACAATAAAATTTGTAAGCTGCAACTAACGTACGTTGTTCCATTTTATGGAAAATGTTTTGTACATCAACCAATTTTCTATCGTTAACATTAAAATCAATTCCTGCTCTTAAAAACTCTTCAGCCAATAAAGGAACATCAAATCTGTTTGAGTTAAATCCTGCTAAATCACAATCTTTAATAAATGCATCTAAGTCACTAGCTATTTCTTTAAAAGTAACTTTGTCTTTTATTTTTTCTTCTGTAATACCATGAATCTCTATCGATTCTTGAGAGATAGTTATAGTAGGGTTTATTAGCTCCGTTTTAATCTCTTTTTCGCCATTTGGCAATATTTTTAATATTGATATTTCTACAATTCTATCTGTAGCAATGTTTAATCCTGTTGTTTCTAAATCAAAGAAAGCCAAAGGTCTTGTTAACTTTAAATTCATCTATTTTATTCTTTTATATTATGGTGTTACAATAAATTGTTTCGAGATTGAGGTTGCAAAATCACTTTTACCTGCAATAGTTATATTTTCTGTAGTAAATTGATATCCTGGAGCTTCTATCGTTACACTATAATCACCTCTTGGTAGTGCAATAATTATTTTACCATTAATTTGGTTAGGGGTGTAGTTTCTTTCTTCTTTTGTTTTATTGTTGGTAATTATAACAAGTGCATTTTTTATAATTTTCTTTGTAGAAGATAACAAAATAGTAGCTTTTATAATTGTTTCTTTATAGCCAATATCGTTAAAAGTTACTTTGTAAATATCTTGAAATCCTTTACTGTCTGGTCTCCATGAAGAAATATAAGCATGCCTTTGATCTTCAGTAAAAGAAATACAAACATTATCTCTAGCATTATTTAAGGGGTAGCCCAAATTTTCAGCTTTACTCCATTCATTTTTTTTCTTGTTCCAGATAGATTTAAAGTAGTCATACCCTCCCATGCTGTTGTGTCCTTTTGAAGAGAAATATAGTGTTGTGCCATCATAAAATAAGTTTGGAAAATCTTCATCGTATGGAGTGTTAACATTACTCCCTAAGTTTTGAGCTTTTGCCCATTTACCGGTTGGTAGTTTTCGTGTCATATAAATATCCTTACCACCTAATCCACCTTTTCTTTTACTAGAAAAAAATA
>Ga0307996_1000240_pt1 | contig 14523 bp, 7 predicted proteins | sample Davwhametageno35_FD_203143 | JGI IMG/M metagenome (GOLD analysis project Ga0307996, IMG submission 203143) | Marine microbial communities from Davis Island wharf, Antarctic Ocean - #35 | ecosystem: Environmental > Aquatic > Marine > Unclassified | place: Antarctic Ocean: Davis Island wharf...
AACTCTAACACATATATAAATACTATATTTGTGTGTTCATGAAAAATGCTTGATTGAGTTTTTATTTTTCAGCAAATTTTCTTACATTATATATAGTCAACACGCTGCATCTTTTTTATCTAGAATGATGCGGCTTTTTAATCCTCAATCTTTAACATAAATGAACAAAAACATTTTTTTACCAAGAACAAATATACTGCCTTATGAATATCCCCAGCTATTAGCATACAAAGATGCTATTAGACACTCATATTGGATTGATACAGAATTTAATTTTACAGAAGACATCCAAGATTTTAAGGTTACAATTAGTCCTAAAGAAAGAGATGTTATTAAAAAAACTATGCTTGCTATTGCACAAATAGAAGTTAATGTCAAAACATTCTGGGCTGATATGTATAAACGTATGCCTATAACTGAAGTTGGAGATGTAGGAATGACATTTGCTGAATCTGAAGTAAGACATAAAGATGCATATGCTAGACTACTAAGGATCTTAGGATTAGAAAAAGAATTTGAAACTGTTGTTGACGTACCGGCAATAGCAGGTAGGATTAAATACTTAAAAAAATACTTAGATGGAACTAGAAGTAGGGATGATAAAATGTATACTAAATCAGTATTGCTTTTCTCTCTATTTATAGAACATGTAAGTTTATTTAGTCAATTTCTTATCATGATGTCTTTCAATAAAGAACTAAATTTATTTAAGGGAATCTCTAATGTTGTTGAGGCTACCTCAAAAGAAGAAGAGATACATGGTAACTTTGGTGCAGAGATAATTAACATAATTAAAAGTGAGAACCCTGAGTGGTTTGATGAAGAGTTTAAAGATCTAATTCACTCTGCTTGTAAAAAAGCATATGATGCAGAATGTGAAATACTAGATTGGATCTTTGTAAAAGGTGAGTTAGAGTTTCTATCTAAAGAAACTATTCAGCATTTTATAAAGGATAGATTTAACAACTCACTTAAGAAAATAGGTATGGAAACAATCTTTACTGTAGACCATACACTATTAGAAAAAACTGAATGGTTTAATATAGAAATCACAGCAACTAAGGAGGGTGACTTCTTTTATAAAAAACAAGTAGACTACAACAAAAAAAGTAAGAGCATCACTGAAGATGATTTATTTTAAACCAAGAAGATGGAATATAAAAAATACTATTGGCTCAATGAAGATAGCCGCAAATTCTTATCAAGAGGATATATAACTGAAACACCAGAACAAAGAATAAAAAATATTGCTACTATAGCAGAGAAGTATTTAAAGATAGACGGCTTTGCCTTGAAGTTTGAAGACTACATGTCACGTGGCTTCTACTCTTTATCTACTCCTGTTTGGATCAATTTTGGTAAACAAAAGGGATTACCAATTAGCTGCTATGGAAGTAATGTTGATGATTCACTGGACAGTATATTAAATGCAGGCCGTGAAATTGGATTGATGTCTAAATATGGTGGGGGAACAAGCGCTTATCTAGGAAACATTAGACCTAGAGGTACAGAAATTTCTACAGGTGGTCATGCAGATGGACCAATCCATTATGCTAGAATTTATGACACAGTAGTTGATGTATGTAAACAATCAGAAGCTAGACGTGGTGCATGTGCAGTATACTTACCATTAGAGCATGCAGACATTCTAGATTTCCTAGACATGGGAACTGAAGGAAACCCAATACAAAATTTGCAGTATGGAGTTACAGTTACTGATAACTGGATAGCTGAAATGAAAGCTGGAGATAAACTTAAACGTAAGATCTGGGCCAAAGTAATTCAAAGAAGAAGTGAATTTGGTTTTCCTTACATAATGTTTAAGGATAACTCTAATAACAATTCACCTTATAAAGAATTAGGTTTAGAAATTAATGCTTCTAATCTATGTTCTGAAATACAATTACCTACTGACTCATTTAATTCATTTGTGTGTTGTTTAGGATCTATAAACCTATTACACTGGGATGAATTAAAAGATACAGATGCAATAGAAACCTATACACTTTTCTTAAATGCAGTAATGGATGAGTTTATTTCAAAAGCTTCTCATCTTCCCGGTATGAAGAGAGCTTATAGATTTGCTGAGCAGCATAGAGCTATAGGTGTTGGAGTTTTAGGATACCACTCATTATTTCAATCTAAGCTTATTGAGTTTGACTCACTGCAAGCTAAAGGATTAAACAATGAAATATTTAAAACATTAAAAGAAAAGACTGAAGAAGGATCTAAATGGTTACATGATCATAGAGAAGTGAGATCATTAAGAGAGGGTTATGCTAACACTACTCTTATGGCCATTGCTCCAACTAAATCAAGTTCATTTATACACGGTGCTGTGTCTATGGGTATAGAGCCTATCAAGTCTAATTACTTTATTAAAGATCTTGCTAAGTCTAAGACTGTATATAAAAATCCTTTCTTAGAGGAACAATTAGAAAAATATGGTATGAACACCCCGGCCATCTGGAAAGGTATCCTTAAAAAGGACGGTTCAGTACAACACTTAGATTTTCCTAATAAAGAAGTATTTAAATCTTTTGTAGAGATATCTCCTAAAGAGTTAGTACTACAAGCAGCACAGAGGCAAAAGTTTATTGACCAGTCACAATCACTTAACTTAATGATTGACCCGTCAGTATCAGCCAAAGACATTAATGCTTTGTACTTATATGCTCATGAAGAAGGAGTGAAAACTTTATACTATCAATTTAGTAAAAGTTCTGCTCAAGATTTTGCAAGAAATATTTTAGAATGCTCTAGCTGTGAAGGCTAAAATTGTGATTCCTTTTTACTTTGTTCAACTGCTGCTTGTAATGCTGGCAGTTGGACAGGGCATAAAAGATCTAACCCTGCTTTAAATACTTTAAACTTGTAACCCTCCTTATCAAAGATGATTAAGGTTGGTGCCATTCTTACTCTATACTTTTTTTTTGCTTCCGGTGCCTTAGCTATATCTACTCTATAATACTTTACACCTTTAAGCTTTTCCCAATCTTTAAATGCATTGTCTTTATTAAAGTTTGCATAGAATTCTATTACTACTACTTCCCGGTCATCATCAAACCCAGAAGACCCTGCTATGGCTGTATCAAAAGAAGCATCATCAATCCATTCCTGTGCAGTAATAATATTACAACATAAAGAAAATATTATTAGTAATGCTAGCTTTTTCATAATTATTTAGTTTTCATAAGCTCATACATTCGTTCTTCCATTTTATCCATTTTATCTAATATAGCATCTACATCCTTTTGTGTATCCATAATTGTCTGACGGATAAGCTCATCTTTTAAATCATACTCCACTCTTTCTATACTAGGTAGTGGGAGTACCATTGCTTGAGCAATGTCTGCTTGTAGAACAAAGTACATTGATGATAGTGAAACAGCAAAGCCTACTATCATCCCTATTGTTTTAAGATCAAGTGTTACTTTAGTGTTTTCTCCTAATTGTTGTGCCATTCTTATTGATTTTTACTGTAGTGTTTGTTGAATTGTTACGTATTGGTCTAGAATTGTATGACGGAATAGAATTAGAATTAGCGTTATTTCTAAAAGGTATTGGCTTATACACTTTTATAGGTTTGTTTCTAATTATTACTTTTGGTTTAATAACGTTTACCCTTGTTGTAGTAATAGGAGTAGAGCTTACTCTAGCTATTCTTGAATTACCCATAGCAGCAATACTCTGTCTATCTTGTATAGACATTCTTCTACCGCTTACATTTGCTACATTCTGTTGTCTACCGTAAATTCCACCAAGTTGGTGCCATGCGTTATATCCATATCCATTACTCCATCCATTCCATACATAGTTATTACGATATGGGTAACCCCAGTTATCCCACATATTAAAATTAGTATTTCCAAATGCCCAATCCATCCAGTATTGACTACGGCTGTGATAAGGGTTAAACATACCAAATCTATTGTATCTACCAAATCTATAATTAAATGGTTGATTCATTGCATAGATAGCAAAGTCATATCTAAAATTAAAGTCTGTTCTAAGTTTCCACTGTAACTGTCTATAGTTAAGTGTATCTACCTGGATACTGCTAGGAAGGTTAAGTGTGTATATAGGATCATGTCCTATTGTGCTTACTTTATAAGTAGCACAACTGCTTAATGCTAGTACTAAAAATATAATAAAAACTCTCATGTTTTATCTGAATGTATAGTTAAGACCAAAAGATGTTTGAAATAATTCACTGTCCCACATCTTAGTATATTCACCTTGTGCAAAGACACCTAGGTTTTTGTTTAATTTCCAACCAAAACTAACACCAGCAGAATAATCATCCCATTGTTCTGGTTCAGACTCAGGTTTTAAACCTCCTGCACCATAGTTGTTTCTGTTCAAGTAAGAAAAATCTTTATCACCTTTAATATATCTATGCATTGGTAGTATATAATTACCATAGGCATGTAACCAAAAATCATTCTTATAATGATAAAAGTCAAAACCTACTATAGGTGCAATTTCAACCCAAGGATCTAATAGTTCCCATTGTTCTCCATTGTATCTGTTCATTAAATCAGTAAATACATTTTCTCTAAAATCAAGATCAGAATAAGCTACTATATTCCCGTCTGCATCTTTCCATATCCAGTCTTGTGTTTCTACTCCTGTGTCAGCATCCGTAGAGGTAGTAAAATGATCAGAATAACCATACTCAAAACCTAATGTATACCAAGGGTGAGCAGGGACTTCAAAGGTATTACCATCTGGGTCTAAAATTTCTGTAGTTTCGTTTAACCATATTTCAATTGGATTGTAACCATATGCTCTTTCATGACCACGTGCTATAGCTCCTGCTGATATAGAAAACTTCTTACCTATAGGTAATCTAGCTCTTGCTTCCACAGAAAAGAATTCTAGATTTATCTTATCTACTTCTCTACTTTGTACTTTAAATATGTGGTATTTACCTGTGTGCTTTATAAATAGATTGTGATTCTCAAATTCTTCACCTCTCCATCTTTCTTTCTCAAAATGTATTTGATATTCTAAACCTTTAAATGCTGATGTAGGAGCCGCAAATGCTAATTGATTTTCTGTTCCATCATAATAGTTTTTGGGTTTTCTTTCATAGCTGAATCTTGCTAGCTTTCTAATACCAATACCATATCTATAATCAAAAGCATATTTAGGTGTATTATCTACTACAACAGGTATATCATACAAACTTCCATTTGCACCTGTTCTTACAAAGTATGTTCTTTCAGCTGCTTCAATTGAATTTGAGATATCTCCAGCACCGTATATGGTTCCATATTTTAAGAAATCTTTATATAAGGACTTAAATAATCCTTGACTATATAGATCTGGGGAGATAAAAAGTAAGACTATAAGTATGCCAACATATTTTTTCATATAAACAGTTTTAGTTTAAGGTTAAAAAGCGTTGGTTATACAATAATATACGTTTTTTTTCTCTATTGCTAAAATTATTTGATATAGAAATTATCCATTTTTAAATATGCATCCCATTTCTGAATTGTATATAAAACAGGTATAACGTCCATCCAATTCTTACTAAGCTTTAACCTACCTTTATTCTTACCTCTTTGGTATACATAGTCAGAATCTAACCTAAACTCTTTATCACTCTTATATATATAAGTCAATGGTGTAAAAAATGATAAGGACAATGCCTCACCTATTTCACCCATAGTTCGTGTAGATGCTATTGGAGATTTAACCATTTGATATTGTTGTTCTGTTCCAAATAATGGCAAGAACATTACAAGTTCTTTTCCAACTCTATCTACTTGATACTTAGTTATATTCTTAAATCTTTTTACTAATTCTGAATCATCATCATCTCCTGTTAATAACCCTTGTAATACTTCGCTTAGTACAAATACACTTAACATAATACCTACTTCACCCATTGTTCTATAAAAACCAAATAGTTTGTTTTTAGCTCTTTGATCAGCATTACCACCTTCACCAGTATATCCTGTCTGGTCATTTAAAAAACCTTTAGAATAATCTCTATAATTTAAGTTTCCTTTTACTACTTGTTCTTTAACATAACCTATAAATTTTAAAGCAGATATATATCTACCTTCCATCCAACCTAAGTTTTGATCAAAATATTCTCTTTGATATCTTGCTCTAATAGCTGGAGCAACCCATTTGTGAAATTGCGCAGCTAGATTACCAATGGTATTACTTTGCATAACCATTCTATCTTCTTTAGCATAGTTACCATGAATTTGTTTATTTACTTCTCTAATTTTATTTCTTAAATCATATCTAAATTGATCAGTTACTTTTGCACCGGTTGATTGAACTGTATCATATCCTTCTTTTAATTCATTCTTGTGCGTTTTAGGATTATATGTAAATGCATCATAATAGGATAGAGTCTGTCCAAAGTTTGGACTATTTTTATCAGTATTTTCTATCATTGTATCCATTAACAATGCCATACCAACTTTAGTCTGAACATTATATTCTGCTGCATCCTGTAAGATATAACCAAACTCTGTAGCACGTGCAAACCAACTTTTTTTACTATCAGTAGATGATCCTTGTTCACGTATATCTGTCATATCATCCATCATACGGAATGAATCAACAAAAGCTTCATATTTACTGTTAGGTTTAGTTGGATCATAATCATTCTTGCTTGTTCCAGCCTGATTAAATGTAGCTATATCTGCAACTTCTCCAACAAAATAACCAAATCTATTTGTTATATCTGGAAGTGCTCTTTTATTATACTCTCTTGTTGCTCTATGATAAGCTTTTCTAGAATAAAATCTACCACCTATTGATTCAATATTATTATTTATTCTACCTATAGCGTAGTTATTAAAGTTACCAAACGGGTTAAATGCAACGTATGATAGAGAAGACAATTGTATTAAACCATCTGCAACCTTAGCAACCATACCTCTATTTACTAGTTCATTCTCATAGTATATCATAGACATAAACCTTTTAGCTCGTCTAACTACATATGATTCTGGCCCATCAACATTCTTTTTACCTACATATTGAAATACTCCTTCTACCCACTTACCAGTGGAAAGATCTTTATCAGCAGGCCCATAGCTTCTTTTTTCTAAAACCTTAACCATTGCTGTAAGAGTATCTTCAATTGTACCCATAACCTCAAAGTTCTCTGCCATAGCAGCAAATTTAACAAGGCTTGTTCCCATATCTCTACTTAACTCATTAGCAGTTGGTCTGTTTCTAAGTTGCGCATATTTACCATCTAATAATGCTAGCTGTTCATCATAAGCATCTTTTTTAATTCCACCTTTTTTCCTTTTATCTTTTAGTGCATTAATTTCTACTTCCAATACTTCTAACTCACCTTCTCTTCTTACATCACCTGTAAAAAACACAGGTAACATATTAACCATATTACCAAGTTCATCTGTTGCAACACCTTTTTGAATTGATGTATTAGTAGTAAAATCATTATATGACTTAGTTACATTTGCAAACATTTTAGTTATAAGATTAGGTTTATCTTTAAACTTATCAACAAAATTATTTTGTACTACTGGAATACGTCCTAACATTTGATTCATTGTACCAGGAGGAAGTTTTTTTAATAAATCTTTCTCAAACATATCTACATACATTTGATAAAATTCCTTTTGAGCTACACCTAGTGCGTCAGTAGGATTCATAATAGAATTATACTTAGCACTTGTCATTACTTTACCAGATCTACTTACTTCTCTTGCTTCTCTAAATTTTACTTTTGGAGACGGGAATGACTGACCTTTTAAAATTGCACCAGTTGGTTCACCACTTTTATCTCTTATTGCTTTAGTATATGGATTGTTATTAAAATATTTTGCTTGATATGCTCCATATTCTCTTTCTGATACTGAGTCTAATTTAAACCAATTACCAAAACTTTTTTTAGATCCAGGTTCAAAATACTCATGAGCTCTTCTAGCAGCTTTAAATTCTGCTGTATATCTATGATATTCACCATCAACTAATGTACCTTCTGCATTTTTCTCTTCTGCTCTAAAAAAGTCTGATAAATCTCTTTTTTTATTTGCTAAATCTATATTATAATCTATTTCTTCTTGAGTATGATCTTCTAGGTTATCTATGTCTATATAATATAAGGGCTTACCATCCTTATCCATAGTTTCTTGTCTTATTGATTGTTGTAGGTTTTGATATGCTGAACCAATTGGTTTTACATATCTACCAGAAAATGTACCATCTGAATCAAACTCCAACATAAAATCAAATATCTTTTCTTTATCATTTGACTGAGATAATTTTAATACTTTTTGTGCTGCTGTCTGGATACGTTCTGTACGCTGACCAATAAGATCTAAGAGTTCTTGCTTCTTTGCTTTATATATTTTGGCCATAACGGCAAGTATAACATCTGGAGAAGTATCCATATCTCTTGTCTGATACTCTATTGCACTAATGTCTTTTCCATAGTTCATTAGTTCAGTTAAATTCTCTTCTGTAAAGAAACTATTTGTTCCACCAAATTCATTTGATGATCTTGTTCTTATTATTTCTTTTACAAAATCACTAATTGCTTTATTTATTAAACCACCTGTTTCATTACTTCCTCCAGATAATTTATTAAATTCTGTTTGTAATGAAGCTATTAAGTCTTTCTGAGTTGCATTGATTTCACTTGTATCTTTAAGAGTATAAAGACCAACAAAGGTTTTCATAAATCTATCAAAATTTAATACATATGTTATATACTCTGGCTTACCTAGATTTATAGGATCTTGAACATACTCAGTGAAAGTTTTAACTTGTTTGAGTGCATCTTGAAGTAAAGCTGAATATGCTGCTGATTGAGACTCTCTACTTTCATTTAATACCATTCCAAGATATGAGACTACATCAACAATTCTTTTCTGTTCTTGCTCTCTATTTCCTGCCATGAAAATACTTTTCTTGGTTTGTTCTAAAGCCTTTAATTTATTTACAGATGCTAGTTGGTATTCTTTTAATTTAGCTGTTATAGTTGCGTACTCAGTAAACTCTTCAGCTATTGCATTATCTTGTTCATTTGGAATATCTATAGGTTGCTCAGATCCTTTAAAAATTGCACCTGCAGTATCTTTTGTTGAATCCCTAAGTGCTTTAGTTTTTGGATTATCTTTTATTAAAGGTATTAATAAATTAATTTTATCTAGATTTTCTGTTGGACTGTGATTATACCACGTATCTAATTTTATATTACCATTATATTTTTGTGAACCTAAAGGCCCTTCTATTCCAGATAAAAAATGTAATGTTGAAACAGCACGCTCTGAATCAAGATCACTTACCTCATAACCCATATTCTCTAACATTCTTCTATATAAACCTATCTGAAGATTATGCTGAGCTCTGGTTGATAATGTTTTAATACCTGTTTTTTTATAAAGTTCAGGTGCTAATTCTTCTTGTCTATTCTTAATTTGTTCTTTAGAATATTTCTTACCATTTTCTGGCTTAACATTATTATCTTTTAAATCTTGTATAACATCTTTTTCTTTTGTTAAAAGATCCCATTCTACATCATATAAATCTACAGTCTTTTTTATTCCTGTTACTGGATCTATAACATTTCTCCTTTGGGATAAAGAATTTTTTGTAGTTTTTAAATCTAATATACTTACTTTACCATCTGGATCTATAAATACAACATCTGCAGTACCAGCCATTTTAGATGCTTCATCAAATAATACTAGTTGTGACAGAACTACTTTACCATCTACTCTTAACTGATTAATCACTGACTCTAACTCTTGATAAACCTCTATTGCTTTAGCCTCATCCAAAATTAATAATTCAGAAAATGCAGTCTCTGGTTTTTCACCTGTTATTACTGCATCTAATAATGCATCAACATCATTACCTACATCTAAATTAAGCTGAACATCTTCTAAATTTTTAAGAGTGCCTTTTATTGCTGTTGTAGCTGAAGTATATACTGTATCCGTTGTACTATTTATATAGACATGATCTGCCTTATTCATAGTTACAATAGAATTTTCCATACCCTCTATCAGATCTAACCTTTCTGGATTGATACCAACTGAGAAAGAATCAACAGGTGTACTCAAGTTCTGAGCTTGATGTGTCATATTTCTTACAACTATTTTCTGTGCTTCAGTTGTAGCTTGTGATAAAGCAAGATCAACTTGTTTTTGTATTTTTGGTGTTAGACTAAATCTAACTTTTCCATCTACCCTACTCTCTAATTTAAATTGTATTCCTTCAGTATTTAGAAGTTTGGCAATATCACTAAAGTTGGAATTAGCATTTATAGCTGATACCTTTAATGGTCTACCAGTAAGATACTCATTAAGGTTGTTTATTACTTTCATAAACCACTCTAATGCTTCTTTAACTTTAGTTAAGAAACCTTGTGTAGGTGTACTTTCATACTCCCTATTAAAGTGTCTAGCTAAAGCCTGTGTTACAATTTCTAAATCTCTCTCTACATCACTAAAACTTCTATTCTTATTATATGCACTTTTAATATCCTGAACCATTTCAGGAAAATTAGTTGTTGCCTCATCTAATAAGCTATTAAATAAATCTTCATTGTCTTTCTTAATAGCATCTATAAAAGGATGTAGTATTTCTTCTATAGCTATTTCATCTGTTACACGTCCCTGAATTAAATAAGCAACTCCATCTACATAAAATGAATTTACTTCTTTAAAATTAGTATTGTTTTTTTTCCATTGTGGTAAACTATTAAACATTTCTTCAGCAGCTGATACTGATAACATTTTTACATTTACTTGTGGAAACAATCTTTTAAGATGCATAACAACATTCCTAGCTCTATTGGTATCCCAAGACCTAGAAGACTCTAACATATCTTTATCAGTAAATAAATTATCATTTACTTTTATTCTATATGAATTCTTAGTTCTTGTAGCTGTTACTTTATCCTGTGATATATTATTTATTTCTAAATATCTTAGAAACCTTTTATAATTAGAATCTAAAACAACTTGACTAAACTCTTTAGTTCTTGGGTCAGAACTATTTATATAAAATTCATTTAAATAATTATGACCTATTTTTTCCCTACGTAAATTACTTAATAAGTTTTCTCCAAAACTTTTCTTTTTAAGTGAGAATGCAATCTTTTGATTTGACAACATCTGATCAGCCTCAACAAGTGTAGGAAATGTATCTACACCATTCAAATCTTGAAAAGTATTTATAATGTTATTTGTAGCAATTTCTGAACTATAAATTTCTTGAAGTGCTTTATATTCTGCAGTATTTTTATTGGGACATCTTGCCATAACTATCTTAGATTACATTTTTTAATTTGTTCAATAAAGTTTTCTTGTCTTTCTTGTTCAGTTGTACCTGTCTTAGTACTATTTTGATACTCCTTAATAAAGTCTTGCAAATCTACAATTTTATTATTATCTCTCATAGACGTTGAAGCTGCAATATCATTCTCTATTGAGCTTTTCCAGAAATCATTAAGCAGTGGATATTCTACATTTATTTCTGCAAATAGATCTGAACTTAACTGTTGTTCCTGCTCACTCATTACTGGCATTGCATTATCTACATTTTTAATAGTATTAGCTTCCATTGCATCATTAGTATATGATTCTGAATTTGCACTCATCTGTTCAACTAATTTTGCTGTATCTGATATATTAGTAAGAGGTGCATCAGGATCTATTTGTATATCTACAGAATCATTAGTTATAATTTTAGTTGCATTCTCAGATTTTAAAGCATCTTCTTGAATTTGCGTAGAGGCAGATTTAACCTCACTAGTTTGTTGTACTAGTGCATTAGATTCTTCTGTAGTTTTTTCATTACTTGATATATTTTTAACATACTCTCTCACTTCTTTATAAGTAGGTCTTTGGAAACCTCCCTGTTCTCCATCAAACATAAAGCCTACTGCTGTCTGTTGATTAGATCCTTTTGTTTCAATTAAATTATATTTTGTAACCTGTGCATTATTAACTATACTTTCTGATTCTTTCTTATACATAAAAGTAGTTTTAAAACCCATTTGACTTATAATTTCTAAGGGTCTATATTCTGCTTTAGAGACAAAAAATCCTTTATTGTTTTTAGATGTTTCTGTTATAGTCAACGTATTGTTTTTTATACTTCTAGATACTCCTTTTGGTAGTTTCTGATCTTGACTTTCATCTACTGTTATCTTCTTTAAATACCTCATATTGATATTAGATTCTAGATAACCATTAAAAAACTCATCTGTTAATTCAGTTAAGCTCATATCAAATACAGACTCATAACTAACTTCACCTTTAAAAGCAAGCTCTACTGAGTTTATTTGTTCTAAGTACTCACTTAATATATAAGGACTTACTGAATCAGTTAAACTTTGGTACCTAACTTGTAATCCATCTTTAACCATCATATAATTAATAATAGACATTGCATCTATCTTAGTATCTAAATTATCAAATAGTTTAGCAAAATCATTTTGTATATCTGTTTTCTGAGATGGTGTAACCCTTCTAAAAGTATTAGCATTTGCTAAAAATAATCCTGTATTATTTCCAACGGCATTTGATTCTAATGAAATTAAAAAGTCATTTAAAAATAAATTATCTTTTCCAATTTCTGTTTGACGTAATCTATTAACTACATCAACTATAGACTGTTCATTACTAGGATATATAAGATTATTACCTAATGTACTAAGTTTTTGACTTTGTCTATCTTTATTTTTCTGATATGCTTTTATAGTTAAATATGATAAAACATCTGTTTCAATATTTGCTATAACTTGATCTGTCATTATTCTAGGATCACTACTCATTGCATCTGTTACTTTAGTAATAAAATCAGTTTGCACTGTTTCATTAGCAGTTAAAAACACAGTAGGTAAAAGATCTTCTTTAAATTGTTTAAATATTTTTAGATATGTATTTTGCCATGTCTTACCTTGATATACTTCAGCTAAATTCATAGGTGCATCTACAGCAAATAGATCTTGTATATTTCTTGACTTTTCACTTACATCAGCTAAACTTTGTCCTAACCCTTTAGTTAACCCAGTTACAGAACCCATCTTTGCAGTAAATTCAGAAATCTCTACGGCTTTAATATATTGATTTATTATAGATAACTTTTCTGAGTTAGTAATTCCGTTTGGAGAATTAATACTTTTTAATAACAATTCATTAGTTACTTTAACTATACCAGGTTTATCATTATTTTTAAATGAACTTTCTAGTTCTTTCTTAACAGTTTCTAACCTTGCTAAAAACCCAGCATCAAACTTATCTTTTTTATTTAATGTTTCTTCATATATAGTTTGAATGATTGGATTATTTATCATTAAGATAGACGTTTTAATTGGTATACCTAATGCCGTCATATTTGCAACTACACCTAAAGCCTGTTTGTTTAAACCTAGTTTAGCAACTAAACGATCTTTTGCATTATCTGTTGCCATAGTAATTAATGCAGATATAGTATCTTGAATTCTTTGGCCTTCTGCAGTTTTTCTTATTCCAAATTTATCAAAAGGTTCTCCACCTATCATAAGACCTTTACCATCTTTTAGTTTTATCTTATACTCACCTAATAGACTTAAATATAAGTTAGGTAATACAATAGAACCAATTGATGCTCCTTTGTTTGCAGCAAAAGCTTTTATCTTCCCTAATAAAGAATCTACATCTGTATCAAGTTCATTAGCTCTCAGTGCAAAAACTGGTGACTGTGTTACTAAATCAGAAAGTAAAGCATCAAGTACAGCTGTATTTGCAGGAGAATAAGAAATTGGATCTACTCCTTCAGTAACAGCTTTGTTTGATACTAAAGCATATCTATAGTCAAGTATTAAGTTATTTAATGGTGCTGCATACGGCTCACCATGTTTAGTTTTATATAAAGAGTATTGCTCGTATGTAATAGGCAGACCTAGTATTTGTAATGCTCTTAATCCATTTTCTGATAATCCATTATCTGTTACATAAGTATACTCTGCATCATTAACTGTATTTTCTATTTTAGATTGATCTTGTTGAAGAGTAAATACAGTTAAAGCTTCATTATAGTCAGTACCTTTTACTTCTACCTTTTCACTTATATATCTTATATACTCAGCATATGATTCTTCTGGTAATGTAGTTTTTCCATATTCTTTAAATTGACCCTTCTGTACATAAAATTCTTTTATTCCTGCAAACACTTTATCAATATCAAAATCAGCTCCAGATATTTCAACAAGCTCTTTTGCAAACATTGCACTAGAACCATAATATACAGGCATAAAATCTACCATTTGCACAGCCATAGCTGAATGATTATCCTGAGATGGTATACGTACAGCAAATAATTTTGATATAGCATCAGGTATAGCTTTATTAGGTTTATTCTCTACAAGATCCATTACAGATTGAAAGTGAGAAGGGGCCATCATTTCTATGTGTCTTTGACCAGTAGGTTCTCCTTTTGAATTGTAACCCATTACTCCTGATCTTAATCTATCTAATACTACTACTCCTTCTTTAGGTATATTTTCATTTGTTAAACCAC
>Ga0307996_1000242_pt1 | contig 14458 bp, 13 predicted proteins | sample Davwhametageno35_FD_203143 | JGI IMG/M metagenome (GOLD analysis project Ga0307996, IMG submission 203143) | Marine microbial communities from Davis Island wharf, Antarctic Ocean - #35 | ecosystem: Environmental > Aquatic > Marine > Unclassified | place: Antarctic Ocean: Davis Island wharf...
TGTTCTTCCTTTAGTTATTAAAAGCATAATTGCTTATATGTATTTATCAATTATACACCGAATTATGGTGTTTGTCAACGCTCTGTTTAGACTGTTTTGTTATAAGCATATAACCAAAAAAAAGCCCATACCGAATGGCAGGGCTTAAAAGATTCTTAATATAAGTAAGTTAACTAGATGTCAATCTTTTTATAATTTAGCAGTTCATGGGGCAAATGCCTTATAATACCAATTCGCGATGAATGTGGTTGGAGTCGTGAAATGAAATAACACGAATAATACTCTGCTAATAGTATTTAGTATAACATAGTTTGTAGTTCTGTCAAGTGTTATCTAATGGTCAATGGTATTGTATCTAATGTGTAGTTTTTATATTTTTGATACCATACAAAGTATTTTGAATAACTTATTTGCATTTCTATTGCTGCTTGACTTATACTAACATCTGGGTCATCTCGTAGTTCAAAGAACTTTTCCATGACATCTTCAAACTTCACTTTATTGCGTTTCTTACGAGGTGCACTATGTGGAATATATGAAGGGTTTCGTGCTTTTCGTGAGTTTGGTGACACGAATTTTGTTGCTTGTGTGACTGCTTCATGATTTGCATTTGTCCACATAGTAACTACTTCACAGTCATCAGCCCAGCCGACTTGATCTTCACAAGTTGCATACACAATGACACAACCACTTCGTATGTTATGACTAGTATTGGTGTTATATATAATACCACTCCATCTACCATCTGGTAAAGACTTCTTATTGAAGTCTCGTATTAACCAAATGTATGCTACGTTAGACAATTTATAATCTGCTTCACTGGCTTTTAATGCTGCTGAAACAATTCTCTCCAATTGCTTTGTCTTTGTCTGTCTATGCTTCTTTAAATGTTCCTGCATCATTCTCCCTGTTATACTAGTTCTATTGATGGTATATATTCTACTGCGGTTATTCCAACAGTATTGTCTTGTGTTAGTTCTAATCCCATTACCCTAAACTTCTTAGTTGTCCAACCAAAGTTAGGTAAATCCATCTCTATAATGTCGCCTGCTTCAATTCTTAATAATGAATGCGCACCTTCAAAGGTAACACCGATTCCATATCTACTTGCGTTCATTGCATATGTTGATAATGCTGTAACTAATGAAGTGTCACTAACCAATCCAAATACGACAGTCGCTTCTAATATAGACGCATTATCTTCTGCAAGATATGTTGTATTTTCTACAACAACTAAATCATCATTGTAATCTGTTCCTGCTGCTGGGTTTCTATAGTTTGCTGTGATCTTGTTGAACTTACCAGACTTTTCAGGCATACTAACCATTACCGAGGTTAATATATTACTGCTATTTATTATCATAGTGGTAGGCTCGTTTGCGTGCTTGATACGAAGAGTATACTTGCCCGCTTGAAATGCTAACACACCATTCATTGATTCTAGTATCTCATTGATATTATCATAGATAGGTTGATCTGATGACAATACACCATTGATCTTGAAGAAGTTCCAAGTCTTTATTTTTGCTGCTTTGAAACTCGCTAAATCAATGTGTAAACCAGCAAGATAGTTTCCATTAGAGTCATGTTCTAAACCTTTACCGAATCTAATGTTGGTTAGATAATCATACAACACATCAACTGGGTTTGCATCGGCAGAACTGAATAATGTAGATGGGCTAGTGGCACCAGCAAATATATTTGAAACATTTTGCATTTTTCTACCTTCTACTACTGCTGTAATAAGTGGAACACCACCTTTGAATATATCTGGGTCTGCTTTCAATTTGAATGCTATGTATGAAACACCTTGTAGTCTGTGATTATCAGTCCAGACACTAGCACCAATACTATTTTTCAATGTAGTGTCAACTGTTTGATTATCTGCACCAGTGTGATATATGATATTACCATTGGTTAATGCTGGACCGTAAGTTGATATAAAGCCCGACAATGCACCATTAGTGAATGTTCCACCATTATCAATATCCCATACAACTAAATCATTAAACCATAATTGTTTGATATCACCAATCTCACCTTCTGACATTGCTAATACCACGTTGAGATATTCGTCACCAGCAAGATCACCAGCACCATCTGAGGTGTCAATGTAGGCTCTACTACCACCTAATCGTGATTTACCATATAGTATTGGAATTGAGTCACTATTGCTGCTTTTGTTGATCATAATTACACGAGCACTAGCGGCTGCTGCCGCATTAGCCTTCATTCGTGACGTAGCACGATCTTGCATAACCTTACCAATAGCGTAAGATACAACTAATCTAACAACGAATGATGCAACTGCTGATGCTGATATTGCTGATACTATTGCTGCTACAAACCCCATTACGATTGTCTCCAAACTGTATCGTATTCAACTACACTGGGATTGATACGTATCAATCCTCTTTCTTCATCCATTGTGTAGAATGCACCATTGAAGTATAACCAACCTTGATCAATGTGCTTTTGGTTTTTAACTATGAAGTCACCATCTTTAAACTTTGGCTTCTTTGCAGTTAACTTCTTATAACCATTAACTTGTAACCAACTCTCTACTGTGAGGAAGTTCTTATAAAAGCGAACTGCTTCAAACTTAGAGTTGTATTTTTTGTGTAATGATGCTTTCTTGTCAGTTCCAAAGCGAGTGTCATGCCAACATACTGCAAATAACATGCAATCTGTTTCACCCCATGTGTGTCTTTCTTGTGACCATCTTGCGATGTATGTTGCTAATTCTAGTTTCATGCTGGTTTCTTCCATTCTATTTGTTTTTGAATCTGTTTGCTAAACTCAAATCCCAAGTCAGTTGGGAAATATACTTGTTGACTGACGGTATTGGTATGTCTACCTGTAACACGCGAGAAGTCAGACCAATTATTACTTGTAGTTATGCTTACACCAGCACCATCTCCATTACCATCAGTTGCGATAGCACTATCAATGTAACCTTTATAAACTTCTAGACTGTCTTGGTAAACATCATGCGTATAATATGCACGATGTATTACAACGTCTTTATCTATATAGTTAACACCTAGTATTTCTTGCATGAAAGGCAATGTGTCGTTAGACAAGTATGCCAATCCACTGACAGATATTGATAACTTTTGTATTTCAAATCCAATGTCTTCTACGATAGTATCTATTGACAATAAAGCGCCTGCTGCTTTATAACTATTACCACCATAAGATATATTAAATGGTGCATTGGTTAAATAATAACCATTATTAACACCTATGTATACTAGTTCATAATACTGAACTGTGGGTTGGCTGGTAGTGGTGATTAAACCACTACTCATATTTCTATTGCTCATATATTGTAACTTCCTGTCTCAAATGTTGCTGTGACGTTATACTTTCCAAACGTATCAACTGTATATTGAAACTCATCACTGTCTAGTGTTACAATTAGATGATATGGATTCTTATAGACTTTAAAGCCATTCGCTATATCATAAGCACCACCATAAGCAATTCTTATTTTTGCTTCACCATAAACGTTTGCGTCTACTGTATTTAACACAGTTAGAATACCACCATTTTCAGTTCCAAGACCAATAAGCACCTCACCTTTCTTGAAGACTTCTGATTCATTACTGTTAAACCCACCAAGTTTTAGTAATGTTCCACCAGCGACATAAGGTGTAACAAGTCTAGGATTATACCTTGATGCATTTGCAGTGAAGTTTAATACCTTGTCACCCCAATTTGCAATAACCAAGTAGAATGGCGTTGCTTGTCCACGTGCTGCTTGTGCATCAGCATGTAACTCTTGAAACTCTGCTTTGGTCAAGTTAGTGTAAGTTACTTCTAACTTAGTTTTAACAAACCCAGAAGACCTAACATATTTTCTACCATTCTGTGACATATTAGTTGTGCTTGGTTGCACATAGGTAATACTAGCACTAGTAGGTATGATATTCTTACCAAACTCTTTCTGTCCTTGTGCATAACCATATTCAGTCCAGTAATCCGCAGTATCAAAGATATCCTCGTCAGCAGCCGTATTAGGTGCTGGAGGGACGTATTGATCAGGTAATGCTTCTACGCCAAATACGATATCACCAGCACCATTATAACCAGATAAGTTACTATTTAATGTTGCACCAGATAAACGACCATTACTGTCAGTAGTTAGTGTTATGTTTGGTGTGCCAGGATGAGAGAATGATGTTCCAGATGTGTTTTCATATGTAGACGTAACTTCTGCTCCAGGAGTCGTAACATTACTTGAATTCTGATAAGTGTAATTATTGTTTGCTGGTATTACCAATTCAATCGCAGTCAAATCATAAGTATCTGGTGCATCAAAGAATGCTTGACCAGCAGTTGCTAATACTGGATTTGCAGATGCATACACCCATGCTGGTGTTGCGTCAATTTCTAAGATATTTCCAGTAGTTGAACTAATGAAATTCAATGTTGATTGGTCCCATGGTCCCTGTGAAGTGAAGTCTTCTTCAACATAACCAGTTGATATTGAGTCATTGCTATACAGAACAGTATGAGTATCCCAAGTTGGTGAAATCAATCTACCATTATCAACTGCACCAATACGACTAATATTACCAGAATCTGAGTAACGTAATAAAGGCGTGTTGCTCACAACAAATGGAACGTTTGGTATTAGTGTCTCTTGCCAGTCTTTAACAATGTATTCGCTTTCTATCTCATACGGACTATATTGTGAACCATTAACATCGTCAGCATATTGGAAATTAATTGTTTGAGTGTAATCAACTAAGAAGTCTGATGTTCTGTCATCGGTGATATCATGTAGATAGAAGTTCTTAAACATAGTGTTACCCATATCAGTTCGTGCATTAGTCGCGACATCAACATACCGCATATTATTGCTTGTAATATTACTACCAGAAATAACATATGATTTAGAATTATAGATGACACGCATTCCGACTTTTAGTTTAGTATACATTGGGTTGGCGACAAATGTTTGGTCAATTGGAGCGACTGATACTGGTAATATCAAAGAGTCAGTAGATGGGTTTCCGTTGATTATGTAATTATCTTTAAATTCAACTTTGTTTTCATTGGCATTCGGCGCTTCAATCTTGAAAGATGCATCAAATGTGAAATTGTAATTATCTGGAACTCTAAAACCAACAGAGTTTCCGTCAAGTGACTGATCGATGGGCCATACGAAGTTTGTGATGTCTTCGGTTGGTAGATCTTCACTAAATTCATATGTCAATAATTGTCCATTTGTCTTTAGCCAAAACGGTCCAAACTGTGCAGGGATATATGACATTTCTTCATCAGAATATAGTTGGAAATAATATCTTCCTTCAACTGCATCATGATAATGAAATTGCATATATCCATGATCTGTATATATAGTTGATAATGTGTTTTGTTCACCAGTAGGATTAGGAGTAGTCGCTAATATATCTTGAAATAGGGTGCCACCTTCGCTCGTATCTTCACAGTAAAACCCATAACGACCATTGCCGCCGCCATTGATAGTGACAGATTGAATTACAAAACTATAGTCAGACTCAGCAGCAGATGGGTCAGAATTATCATAAGCATATAATACATCACCATTAAGTGTTAGTCCACTGTCAGTGATCGTCTGGTCGCTGATATCACCACCATCCCACTGTTTATTGCCAATAAACGACCCATTAGGTGTTCCTGTGAAATAACCCCTGTATGCGTATGTTGCTAAATTATGTAAACCACTGTCGTCTAATATAGGAGTATTCTTATTATATGATTTTAAATATGTAGGATCGTAACGACCATCCATCGTCATCAAATAGCCAGACCAATCAGACACTAAATTAGTTTTTGCTTGATCTGTGTAGATTCTATAATTATCACCAGACTCCAATTCAGCATATAATATGTCTCTTGCCACAATGCCGTCTCCAGATGACAATAAGAATGTTGGATTATCTTCAAATGTTAATGGTCTTGGACCATCATTTGGTTGCTGTTTTCCATCAGTATTAGCCCAATCAGTAATCTCAACAGTATTCTGTCCATGGTTTATATTCATTGCAAATGTGTCACACCTACGAGCAAACTCAGGGTTAAATGACGTGTCAGTTAACCAATCTTCAAGCGTGTGATAGTCTGCAGGATCGGTGCTATCAACACTAGACACATAATAAGTCTTACTAGTAGGAGTAACAGGATGAAGATAATATGGACTTACATTAGTATTGGTATATTTAACATCGTAGGGAATCGCTTGAGTTCCACCCTGCTCCCATCGTGCAAGTGATGATGCTTGCGGAAGTTGTGGATAAGACAATATCATTGGACTAGTCATACTATCTGGAATAATAACACTTTGGATTGAGCCAAATGTATCATATCCATTGAATACTTGCTCATCTGTATTAAATCCAATTAAATCACCTGCTGCATCTCTGAGATTAAATGTGGTAGATGTTGCACCATCAACAGTGCCCATAGTTCCGTTGTATTCTGTCATTGCTCCGTCAAACAAAGATAGATTGACACTCATTCCGTCTACTAGATTGTTTGCGCCAGTGAACACAGACGGTTGAGTGATAGTTGCGTCTGTTACTGTTGATTTACCTAAGTCAACCACCCTATATTCTGTTGTTCCTGCTGCATCAGTTGTGAACTTTAGTCCTTGAGAGGAATCTACTTTAGCATACACGTCCAATCCATTAAACACAGACCATGATCCATTAAGACCACTAAGAGTTACCGGCATACCATTAGACATATTATGTGGTGACGCAGTTCCTAACACATATTCATTTGAAGACACAACAGTAGCATCTTTCAATTGATATAAAGATACTATTTCTGTCATCGCAGCATTAACTGACAGTCTGAACTGATTTGGTCCGTTAAGGTCAACATAATAATTGTTGCCATTTAACACAGCATAATCACCATTAAACAAACTCGCTGTTATTAAATCGCCTTGTGTTAGTCCATGACTAGATGACACAAACGACCCACTCATATCACTTCCAGTAACTGTCGCAGTGATGTCATTGTGTTGCTGTGTAGTAATAGTGCCAGTCAATAATGGATACGTATACATGTCATTTATTGATACATGCTGCAAGTCTCCATAGTCCAAATAGTAGTTGTTGAACTTTGAGATGTTGCTCATTAAGTCACTAACTGTATCAGTTGGTGCAGTTCCATCCCATATTTTGTAGTTGCCATCTTTCAGGTCTTGTATTCTTTTTTGGAATCCATCAGACGCATCACCTACATACAATGGGTCTATGTATGAGGTGGCTGCGTTATTTGGGTATGTAAAGATTGCTTTCATTTAATTATATATTCCTTGCTTTCCGCGTCTTGAGTAAGCATTATGAATAATACCTTCTACTTCTCGCTTATGATCTATTAGGAACTGAGTTCCCGATTGTGTGTCTATTGCATTGATATTTATCGTAACGTTTTGACCACCACCAGACTGCATCTCACCATTCAATGGTGTAACGTTTGCTGGTCCTGTAATCAACTCTGCGCCTGCTTCACCAGCAATACCGACTTTACCACTTGGTATGTAGCCGCCATTTGCAAAGAAACCACTGAATATACTACTAATGCCACTGAATATACTACCAAAGCCACCACCAGTTGCTGCGCTGCCTACTACTTGTCCTAAGCCACCACCGATACCACCTAACCATGAACCCATTTGGTTAATCATAGGTTGAATAAGCATCTGCTCTATTATTTGATTAAGAATTCTGTCTGCCCAACTCTCTAGGTAACTACCGAATGAGTTAAACAATCCTTTACCATCCATAATACCTCTGGCTATACTAGAAGACATGTCTTTTGATAAATCTTTCCAATATCCAGCAATCTTATCTGTGTTAGCAGCAGCATCTTCGGCTGCTTTTTCATAACCAGACATTGTAAGGGCTTCGTTATCTGCCATTGCATCTATTCTAGCATTACGCACTGCTTTGATTCTGTTTTGTTCAATTTTAAGCAATTCAGCAGATGCTGCCGATGCTGCTGCAATATCATTACCAAGCAATGCTTCATTATCTGCCATTGCATCTATTCTAGCATTACGAACATTTATAAGTCTGTTATTTTCTATATCTGCTAGTTTCTTTACAGTTAAACTTGCTTGATGTTGTTTCATCAAACCCATATCTCTATGTGCTTTTAGTATCTTTTCATTCAGTTCATCTTGTGCAACCATTGCGTATGCTGCTGCTCTACCACCATCTGATGGACCAACAAACCCATTATCAACTAATGGTGTAGTTGTTGGTGTTCTAGTGCCGTCACCTACTCCAATGTTCATAATCCCATCAAACGGAGTTTCGTTAAACGCTTTTATTTGTTCCGCATTAAATCCAGAAATTCCACCATCTGCGTGATATGTCATGCCAGTGCTCATATCTTTATATGCTTTAAGCACCTGCTTCTTCATATTTTCTGCTTCTGCTACTGCTTTATCAGTGGTGTTTTTGAATGATGTGACTACTTCTGTTTCCATAGCGTCTGCTTGTGCTATCACTAGATCACTAGTTTCGCCAAATATGCCACCAAAGGTTGATATTGCAGTCCAGGCACTTTTAAGACCATCTATTAGATCGTTAATAAAACCAATTACTGCTTTTATTGCTGCACCCAATGCTGGGAACACAACTTCGGCAATTGGCACAATTATTTTTGATAGAGCATTAAATGCATCCCATGCTAACCCAAGCACTGGAACAATAACTTCTGAGAATAATGTTCCCAGCACACTTAATATTGGTTTCATATTCTTGAATGCTGATCTAACACTATCTATAATTGAAGGCATTGCTGCAAGTATATCATCTGCTAGTTTTGTTAGCATTGGTAGTAATGGGGTTATTATATCTGTCATTAACTGACCAAGTTGGTCACTCATTCTAGATATAGTGTCGTTGAATTTCTCTGCGTTTTTAGCAGCCTCTAAATCTACTATATTAGAGTTTGCAGCAACATCTGCCATTGCTTCCGCAGCAGACATACCACTATCTTTCATTGCATTGAATACACCAACTATCTTTGGACCTACACGTTCGCCCAATATTTTCTGTGCATCTTCAAGATCAAGTGTTCCATCTTGAACTGCTTGTCCTACTGTTTCAAATAATTCTGGTGTAGACTTTAGTTTACCATTCATGTCTAGGATACTTCCACCTAGTTTTTGCATTACTTTTTCATATGCTTTGCCACCATTCACACCTTTTGTGAGTCTGGCTTGAAGGTTTCCAAATGCTCTGTCTGCTTCACCAGCAGATAATCCACCTTCTGCTAGTAGTTTACTTGCTACTTGAAAACCTTTGAATGATTCTTGGGTTGCTGCACCAACTGTTCTTGCACGCTTTGCAAGTTCGTCAAACTGGTTAATAGTGTCACCTATTTTAGACACAACTCCGAAGGCAGCAAGAGCCGCGCCAGCGACTCCTAATGCAACTTTTAATCCACCTGCTTTTTTTGATAGTCCGTCTAGTTGACCACCAACCTTTGACAAAGGTCCTTTCGTGTTATCTTTTGCATTAATAACGATATCATAATCTGCCATTTAATGTGTTCCTTTTGTAATACGGGCTTTTTCTTTATAATAAAAGCCCCATCCTCGTAGTTCTAGAGAACTAACGTTGTTTATAACCCATTCAACACTTGTGTGCATTTCGGCAGCAATTTGATATAAGAAGAATATCTCTTTGTCTTTGATTAGTTTCCCAATTCTTCTTCATCTACCTCTGATGAATTCATTTCGGTAACTATTCTCATAATCACTGCTGGATCAACTTCATTCATGATTGTTGTCTTATCTGCACCCTTGAATACTCGCTTACCGTCAGCATCACGTGCTTTACTGATTAATGATTCAACCAACGCTTCTACTATCTTACCTTCATTATTCAATTGAATAACTTTTTGCTCTTCTGCAAAGGTAGATACTGCCTTAAAGTATAATGTAGATTCCCATTCAGGAACTACTACTGTCTTCATTTCGTTTGATAATGCTGCTTTGAAGTGTGTTGTTGCTTTTTGTAATACGCTCATCTTGCTTTCCTTGTTTTCTTTAATGTGGGGTTAAACATACCTTTTGGTGCTTGCTTGCTATGTCCATTATCCAACACTGCTGAATAAGGCACTTGGTTAGTGAACAATATGTAAGAAGTTTTTTCACCTAATTGGTTGTTATATCGCTTGACCCAACCGCGTTTTGCGCGACCAGTATCAACTGGGGTTAATGATACTAATGACTTATAGAAGTCATTAATATATTGTGTGAAATCATGCCCAATCTCGGCACGCAAATCTTTCATTGTGTTTTTGCTTTGATTGGACATAGGTTATTACGCCTCTATACCACGTGTTAGAACACCAGTGCCTTGGAATGCAATTGATCCCGAAACGTTGTCTTCTGTAGCGCCAGTAAGTGCGAATGAAGTAATGATAACACTACCACTGATCTTCCAATCAGTTGCTGTGTCGTCACCTTCTGGGAATACTTCTAGTGTATAGGTGTTACCAACTACGATATCACCATCTTGACGATTCCATACTAGGTCGGCTGAACCGTCCCATGATTTGAACGTAACTGCATGTTCGCGATAACTCAAAGAGTCAAAGTGCGTGCATTCGGTTGTGTCCGCTGTTTCTGAAATTGAATAAGAAGTTAACTGAGCGATGGCTGAACCACCTGCTTTAATTACTCCGTTCTTTCCTGCTGTGCATGACATAAATTTTATCTCCTAATTTAGTCTATTTATACAGTGTAACAATAGGTCACACCAAACGTCACCCTAACGGTAGCGAATGGTGATGCTTCACCTACGTCAACTATATCTATGTTTGTTAATTCAATGCTATTTACTAACGAATTAATTTCTGTATCATTATAGATTGATTCTTCAATTGCTTCAATTGCAACATTTCTCTGTGTGTCTCTATCTCTACCATTTACGGTAATGACAATTGCAATGTCCATATTGCATTCACGTAGAGTTTTAGTAATGTTTAATCGTTCCTCATTTGAAGATTCAAGGTAAGCAGCAGGGAACCCAGTCCTTGGTAATTCTTCCGCATTAATCGGATCCCTTACCACTGTATTGAATTTAACACTTCGTTGATCTTTCGCAACTTCGTAAAACCTTTTTACTATGTTTTCCCTTTTACTCATATTATCTATATAACCTTGTTTGTGTCATAGTGGTAATTTCTGACGCTGTAATAGCACCATCACCATCACTATCGTATTCAATACCTAGTTGAAACTGTGTATTGATCTCTTCTGCGTATTGTGTCTTATAGAATGCAGTCTGTTCCATAAAGGTATCATCAAGTCTAAATGTTGATAACTTAGGTAAGATGTATGCACTCAAGGCACGATATACAGTAGCAGGTTTCCATTGAGTCTCAACCAATTTGGTCTTATCAAACTGAGCCTTATCTTCAAACTTATCCCAATACCTAATCCTAATTTGATTAGTAACATCGGTTTCCGCTAAAGCAAGTTCATCGCTCCAATCTGATACACCATGATCAAAGATGTCCTGAATGTATACTGTTAAATCATCGTTTGTAGCAAATGCCATTATAATCTCCGTTAATAGGGGATCTTGCGACCCCCAATATGTGTGTTAAACTTATACTAATTCAACAATACGTGAGTCGTCAATAAGACCAGCAGCGCCGGCGTATGAAGCCACGATGTCTGTTCCAACTGCTTCTGCACGACGTTGCATTTCCATGTCAAGTCCACCTTGTGATGCAGTGCGCATTGCGTCAGCACCAAATACAACACCTAATCCAGTCATGTGTGCAGATTGGAATACAGAGATGCCAGCAACCTTAGTAACAAAACCGTTACGTAGTGCTTCTGTCTGGTAATCACCTCCAGCGAACGCTGCTCCTCCAATTGCTTTCATAAGAATAGCGGCGTAAGCAGGAGAAACGACAGCCATTAACTGACCCATTTCACCAGCCTGACGGATAGTTGCAGCAGCATCCCACAATGGGTTGATAGTTGCGTCAGTTGCTTGTGTAACAGTAGCAGTTAACAATTCAGTTACAACTGCTTCGTCATACTTTTGTGCAACAGCGTTGCCCAATACACGACCTAGTTCAGTTGGGTTAACACCACCAAGATCACGAAGAGTGTCACGTGCTGCGAACAAATCCAAAGTGATTGTGTTGTTATTTGCGATTACTTTAGTAGAAGTAATGTCATCTACAGCGTGTGCTGCTTGAGTCAATACTTGTGCAGAAGTCTTTGCGAATACTGGAACCTGTGCAGAAAAAGATCCTGCTGGAACTACGATGTTTGGAATGATAAAACCATTCATGAACAAACTGTTTTCTTGTGCTGCGTATACTGCCGCTGCTTTGGTTGGCACCATTAATGCCGATAAATCATATGCTGTGTTAAAAGCCATTTTAATATTTCCTATTAATTATTATTAAACCTTACCTTCTTGTTTCCATTTGCGATAAATGTCACGATGTTCAGGTCGGTTCATATCTAAGTCAGCAAGTGTAACATTATTGTTATCTTTTGGAGTGGTGTTGCTCGTTGAGTCGGTTCCACTAGGTCCTGCTGCTTTGAAGTATGTGTTCGTATCCAGGAAGTCTGAGACTAACTGAGAAACTGTCATTGGTTCAGAGTCATCATTGTAGCGAACATTGTCACCATCCATAATAACTACCTTACCATCTGAACCCAATCTTACCTGTTCACGAAGTAACTTCGCAGTTTGTTCAGGTGCAATTGATTTCAATTGTGACGCTGCATCTATTAAGGCACCATCAATCTTAATACGTTCTAATTCACCGCGCAGTGAACTGATCTCAGTATCAGACTTGTTTTTGTGCTTCTTCATCAATTGATCAAAGTCTTGCCTTTTGATTAGATTCTCATCTTCAACTTGTGATTGTAGATTCTTTAAGTCTCTAAACTCATCTGGGTTGATCCCGTCATATGATGATTTAACTTTTGCAACTCGTTTAGCAATTATTTCATTCATTTGTTCTTGAGTGAAAGTTTTCGCTTCTTCCTGGATGGTATTTTCCTGTGATTCAACTCCAGTAGTTGATTCCTCAGTAGGTGTTCCTATGATATTATCAGTCATATCTGTTTTAATCCTTTTTTTAGGGGTGATGAGTGCAGCCTTATGCTGCGTTACATCTATTTAGTCTTCAAATAATTTTGCAATCTTTTCTACGATCATCGCTTTAAAGACTGGGTCATCATTCAATTCTAATGCTGCTTTGTAGTGCATAAGATCATTGCTCATGTCACGCATATCAAACTTGTTGTTGTAACTAATAGAGAAGTCTGCTGGCTTATCAATGTTCTGCCAATCAAACCAAATGTTCCACATTTTAATCTCTGTCTCTTGCACTGTGTCTGCAATGTCTTTCAACTTAGCAAACAATAACTCGCGTTCTACTTGCAAAGAGATACCACTTGTAGGAGATGCCTTTGAAGATGTAACCGATGCAGTGTGACTCATGCGACTAATCGCATCTACTGTAACTTCTATTGTAGATATAATACCATCAATACCAGCAGCAGTTGGTTGTAGCAAGTATGGGTTCAATCCAGGCTCAGACTGTTCATCTAAGTTTATAATTGCACCAGCACCACTATTCGCTTGTGTATGTGTAGTCTTCACTAGTGTAGGATGACTTGAGATACGAATGCTTTGCTCTAATTCAGACAACAAGTTATAGATATAACGCTGTGAGTCTGCAATGTCAGCAACAACACTGATACCAATACCTTTAATACGTGACTTCAATGGTGAATGATTAATCATAGGAATGTAACCTAATGGATTGTCATAAACCTCTTCGCCTACAATACTGTCTGCTTCACCAGTGTCAGTCTTAGTGATAACACGTTTGATTACTGTGTCTTTATACCAATGGGTTACACTCATACGATCTTTTGATTCTGATTCAACAACAGCAATATGACTTAATGACATTTTACCATTAATGCTGCGAGTATATTCCCAGTTCAATACGTTTTGTGGTGTGTATGTGCAAGCGTAACCACGGATACCCAATGCTTCTTCTTCTGCTTGAGTATTAACCTTGTAACTCGGCTTATCTACCAATATCCAAACATTACCTAGCACCATTGCTAAGTCATTTGCTGTTTTGATGAAAGAAGTCATTGACTGACCTTCTTGATCGGTATCATTTAACCATTGAACTACAAGTGGGTTGTTTTCCAACGAACCAAGTTCACGCATTGGTTCATTCTTAAAGATAAACGAGCGATAGATGTCAATGACAGTTGCTACGTGATTATCTAAAGGTGTTGCTGCAAGTCTGTTCTGATATGCATTTGGTATTTCGTTTTCGCCAATGTATTGTGTTAAGTATTCGCCTTTACGATACTGTTCACCACCAACGTAACTACGAAACAAATAGTCTGCTTGTTTTGCATTCTCTTCATAAGAGG
>Ga0307996_1000243_pt1 | contig 14414 bp, 8 predicted proteins | sample Davwhametageno35_FD_203143 | JGI IMG/M metagenome (GOLD analysis project Ga0307996, IMG submission 203143) | Marine microbial communities from Davis Island wharf, Antarctic Ocean - #35 | ecosystem: Environmental > Aquatic > Marine > Unclassified | place: Antarctic Ocean: Davis Island wharf...
TACTTTTATAGATAAGTATGGTATTTAATTCTGTTTTATTGTTTAGATTATAGTCTAATTTAATATTTGCTGTATGTCTGGATCTATTAAAGAGTCCAAAGTAATCCTCTTTATTAAGCTTAATACTAACTTGCGTTTCAGGATCTCGAGCATAATATACAGTATCTTGCCCAATCTCCTTTAATACTTGAGTGTCGTAGGCATACAGCAATTGGTATCCAAATTTAATTTCCCAATTATCAACTTTTTTGTAAGCTGAATTAAATTCTACTCCTTTCGTTTCAACCTGATTAATATTAAAATAACTATAGATATTTGTATTATTCACACCTTTGGCTACTAACTGCCATTCAATCAAATCATTCACCTTATTATTAAATAAGTTTACAACAAAAGTTAAGTTATCAATAGGATAATATTTTATTCCCAGATTAAGGTTTACTGAAGTTTCTGATTTTAAAGGAGATATTAATTCAGAAAATGAAACTATTTCTTGTATCATCCCTTGAGCCTGCATAGTGGTTAGTCTATCAAAAGCAACATCTCTACCAAGTACAGTATAGCCAATGGTTGAGTTTGTGAAATCAAAATATTTTTGTCTGAAATCAGGAGTTTTAAAGCCCGTACCTATTGAACTGTTTATATTCAGTTTTTTAGTAAGAGCAATTCCTAAAGCTAATTTATTAGAAATTACTGGCGTATAATCTGTGTAACAATCATATCTACTTCCCAATATAATGTTTAATTTATCAAAAGCAGTTGCATCCAATTGCCCGTACATAAATTTTAAATCTTGCTTTGGATTATTTGAAAAATCTCTTCTGGATAATTCTTCTTTGGTCATACCAAAACCGATAACAGTATTTAATCCTTTGTAGGTGAAGTATGATTTCAATTCAGATTGCAGTAATGTATGATCAAAATAATTATTATCATGCAACACGCCTTCTTCTGTATTTAAAAACTCATCAGCCCTATAGTTCGTTTTATAAACCTCAACCTGCTGATTAAAATTAGAACTCATCAAATATTTAAGAGAACTACCCAAACTCCACTCCTCAATATTGCTTTTTCCTATTAGTAAGGAGTTTAAATGCTCAGCAGTATGCACTTGCTCTTGTTTATAATAGCGAGCATTTGTATTTAATAAAATTTTATCAGAAATTCCATATTTTAAATTAGAGCTAATTGTATAATTGGAATAAGGATTAACAGTACTAAGCTTATCAGTATCTATCAAATCATAACCATCTGAAGTATAATAATCGAAAGAATTAGAAAGCTGAAGATGTTCTTTTTTATAATGATAAATTAAACTAGCGTTAGTTGTATTATGAGTAGCATGTTTTAATGAAAATATAGTGCTTACCCCATCAATAAGTTTCTTTTTACTTACTAGGTTTATCACTCCACCCAAGGCATTGGATCCGTACAAACTTGATGAAGCTCCCTTTATAACTTCAATTTTTTCAACATCAACTAATGCAATCCTATTTAAATCTAAAGCACCAAATGATCTTCCGATAATTGGGAATCCGTCAAGAAGTATAGTGGTGTATGAGGCTTCTAAACCTTGCATTTGCAGTCCTTCAGTTCCTGTTTTTGTAGTAACACTTACAATGCCTGTTTGCCTTTTGATTACATCATATAATTTACTTGAACCAAACTCTTCAATTTCCTTTTTGGAAATTATCATAACAGGAATAGGTAATTTATCAATTGACTTAGCAGTTTTGGTAGCAGAGATAGTTACTTCTTCTAACTTTCTATCAAACACAATAGTTTCCTTTTGATTCTGAGAAAAAGAAAAATAAGTCAAAAGCATACAAAATATAATTATAAAGTTTTTCACTTCAAAAATTTACGCGAAAATAAGTTTGAAATCTGTAGGAAAGCTGAAGTTTTGCCTCAAATTTAAAAAGAAAGAATAGTCTTTTTAATTATGGCGATACAGTCCATTAATTGCTCTTCCGTTATTACCAAAGGAGGGGCAAAACGAATGATATCTCCATGCGTTGGTTTTGCTAACAAACCATTATCTCTTAATTTTAAACAGACATCCCATGCTTCATTCCCGTCTTTAGGTTTTATCACAATGGCATTTAGCAATCCTCTCCCCCTAACAAGAGTAATCATATCGTTATCGAAAGCTCGTAGTTCTCTTCTAAATATTTTTCCTAATCTATATGCATTTTCAGCAAGATTTTCATCTATGACTACTTCAAGTGCAGCTTGTGCTACTTTACAAGCCAGAGGATTACCACCAAAAGTAGAGCCATGCTCTCCAGGCTGAATACAAAGCATAATTTCATCATCAGCTAATACAGCTGAAACGGGGAAAACTCCTCCAGAAATAGCTTTACCAAGAATTAATAAATCTGGTCGAGCATCTTCATAATCACAGGCAAGCATCTTTCCAGTACGGGCAATACCAGTTTGAACTTCATCAGCAATAAATAAAACATTATATTTATCACACAATTTTCTTACACCTGCCAAATAACCTTCATTAGGAACAACCACTCCAGCTTCTCCTTGAATTGGCTCAACCATAAAAGCACAAACATTAAAGTCTTTAAGCTCAGCTTCTAGTGCTTCAAGATCATTATATGGAATCAAATCATATCCAGGCATAAAAGGACCAAAACCTTCATAAGAAGAAGGATCGTCAGAACTAGAGATTGCAGCAAGTGTTCTTCCCCAAAAATTTCCCTTGGCAAAAATAATTCTAGCTTTATTTTTCTCAATACCTTTTTTCGTATACCCCCACTTTCGGGCTAATTTATTAGCAGTCTCCCCACCTTCAACTCCAGTATTCATTGGTAAAACCTTATCATAACCAAAAAGTTTAGTTACAAATTCTTCATATTGACCTAATACATCATTGTGGAATGCACGAGAAGTAAGGGTTAAAGTATCAGCTTGAAGTTTGAGTGCATCTACAATTTTAGGATGACAATGCCCCTGATTTACTGCAGAGTAAGAAGACAAAAAATCATAATATTTTTTACCCTCTACATCCCATACAAAAACACCCTCTCCTTTTGCTAAGACAACTGGTAGTGGGTGGTAGTTGTGCGCTCCATACTTATCTTCTAATGCTATATATTCTTCTGGTGATTTCATATCTTAAATTTTAGGAAGTGCAAATATAGTAGAATTAATTAGTAAATCTCTACTTTTGCCGAATGGGAAGACAAAATAGAAGAGAGCCTATTTTAATAGAAAATATTGAAATAATTGATACTGCAAATAAAGGGAAATCGGTTGCGAAACATGAAGGGAGAGCCATTTTTGTACAAGGAGGTGTGCCAGGCGATATTTGTGATATTACGGTTTTTAAAAGAAGAAAGAAATTTTGGGAAGCCCGAATTGAGAAAATACATACCTATTCTGACAGAAGAACAGAACCTAAATGCGAACATTTTGGTACCTGCGGTGGTTGCAAATGGCAAAATATGAAATACGAATCTCAGCTTGACTTTAAACAAAATGAGGTGCTCAACAACCTAAAAAGAATTGGAGGAATAGAACTACCACCCCATTCAGAAATATTAGGAAGTGATGAGGAATATTTTTACAGAAATAAAATGGAGTTTACTTTTTCCAACAAAAGATGGTTAACTACAGAAGAAGTACAATCGGAAACAGAAATTGAAGATAAAGACGCTCTTGGATTTCATGTTCCCGGCATGTTTGATAAAGTAATTAACCTAAATAATTGCCACTTACAAAAAGAACCTTCTAACGCTATTCGTTTATCAGTAAAGCAATTTGCTGATGAAAACAACCTAACCTATTTTGATATTAGAAATCAAGAAGGATTATTAAGAAATTTAATGGTTAGGACTTCCTCCACTAATGATTTGATGGTATTAGTTCAGTTTTATGAAAATGATAAAAAGAATATCAAACTGTTAATGGAACACATCAAAATCGCTTTTACTGAAATTACTTCATTGCTTTATATTGTAAACCAAAAAGCAAATAACACCATGTACGATCAAGATGTTGTTTGCTATAATGGAGAAGATTATATCATGGAGGAAATGGATGGATTACATTTTAAGATTGGAGCAAAATCCTTTTTCCAAACCAATAGCGAACAAGCGAAAATATTGTACCGAAAAACAAAAGAATTTGCCCAAATAACTGAAAATGATTTGGTGTACGACCTGTATACCGGCACAGGAACCATTGCTCAATATGTGGCTACTTCAGCCAAAAAAGTGGTAGGAATTGACTCTGTTGAAGAAGGAATAAAAGCAGCTTACGAAAATGCGGAACGCAATAACATTAAAAACTGCACCTTCTACACTGGGGATATGAAAGAAATTTTCACAGATGAGTTTATTTCAAAGAATGGAACTCCTGATGTGATAATTACTGACCCTCCAAGAGACGGGATGCACAAAAAGGTAGTGGAACAAATCCTAAAGATTGGTGCCAAAAGAATTGTCTATGTAAGTTGTAACTCAGCTACACAAGCGCGTGACTTAGCATTAATGGATGAAAAATATAAAGTAATCCATATTCAACCCGTTGATATGTTTCCCCAAACTCATCATGTTGAAAATATAGTAGTACTGGAATTGAAATAAATGTTTATCTAAATTGCTAATTTTTTCTATTTTTACAAAATGAGATTAATATTAAGCATAGCAACTATTTTTATTACAACTCATGTTTTGGCACAAAAGATATATTCAGTAGAATATGCTAGCCAAGCAGATGTCAAAGTATTTGTTGTAGAATATGAAAGCCAGACAGATTTAAGCGTATTTAAGATGGATTATTCCTCACAAGCAGGCAAGAATGATGGAAAGTGGTTTTTTGTAGAATACGCCTCTCAGGCTGATAAGAAAATATTTTTTACAGAATATGCTAGCCAAGCTGATGTCCTGATTTATTTTACGGAATATGCTAGCCAAGCTAAATGGAAAAAGAAAGAAAAAATGCATCTGTTTTATTAAATGAAAAAACTACTACTTATATTACTTTGCTTGCCTACGATTGGTTTTGGACAGGATGATAAGATAAAATTCATTAGTGGTGATATGTAATCCGCCACTTCTAATGCACAGTCTCCAGTAAGCATAGCCTAACTATCTAATAAGCTGGATTTTTTGCCTGATAAGATCTTTAGTAAAAGTTAAGTTATAATCATTATCTTCAAATTCAATCAAGACTATATTTGATTGATTATGGGTTGTTTCAATAAAAATTGTGTTTTCTAATATTAAAGATTTTAGTTTGTCGTTTTGATTGAAATTTGATATTTCAAAGTAAATATATATGTCATGGAGATTATCTGATATTTCTTTTCCAACCCATTCATAGTTAATAATTTTATTATCCCCATAAATGTTTAAATGATTTTTAAAATAATTTTTAATTATTTCTTCAGAAGATTTTTTCTCATTTAAAGTTCCAATTCTTAATTCAGTATTATCCAAAGATATTTCTAGGTCTTGAATTGCAAATTTAATAGTAATTTCCATATTATCTAAATCACTATTATAATGTAAAGTTGTATGAGTAACATGAAAATCATGATACGATAGTATTAGTGGTAATATTACATAAATTAAAGACTTAAACATGATTTTATTTATTCATTACTCATTTCTTCTGCTCTAATAACTCTTTGCATAGGATTCTCATTCTTTTCTTCATTCTCTTTGAAAATCTGAAATCTTGTTGGCTCATTTCTAGCTGGCCAAGAATTATTATTCAAATCAACATCAGCTGTTTCTAAAAAAGGATCTAATCTAACATTAGAAACTTCTTTATCAAGAATAAATACCTTCTTAACTTCTTTAGAGTTTCTCTTCCAAATTTCTGCTGGAATTCTAATAACTTCTGTTGTTCTATCTACAAATGTAAACTCTAAAATAATTGGCATTACTAGTCCCCCTATATTTGAAAAATGAAGTTCATAATAATTTTTATCAGATTTTAATATTTCTTTTTCTTCAGCGTCAAGGTTTTTCATGTACTTACTGAAATCTTGAGTATCTAAGATATTTGTTTTAAAAGGATCATATGCTGTGTAAAAATCTACAGACTGATCATCATATTCAGAAACAGTTTTTTGAATTGAAGATTTATTTCTACTTATTCCAATATATGTATTTTTATTTTCTTCTTGATTTTTAGAAATAGTATTTTCAATTTCAGGGTTTCCAGTATTTATTTTAAACCAATTTACTTTATCAAGAGAAATATCGACATGATCATTAGTGTAGAACCATCCACGCCAAAACCAATCAAGATCAACTGCACTAGCATCTTCCATTGTTCTAAAAAAATCTGCAGGAGTAGGATGTTTAAACGCCCATCTTTCGCTATATGTTTTAAAAGAATAATCAAACAACTCTCGACCCATAATAGTTTCACGTAAAATATTTAATGCTGTTGCTGGCTTACCATAAGCGTTATTTCCAAATTGTAATATTGACTCTGAATTTGTCATAATAGGAGATATACCACTTTTATCACCTTTCATATATTCAACAATATTATTAGGAGGACCTCTTCTGGAAGGATAGTTTCTTTCAAACTCTTGTTCAGTAATGTATTGTAAGAAAGTATTTAACCCTTCATCCATCCAAGTCCATTGTCGTTCATCAGAGTTTATTATCATTGGGAAAAAATTATGACCAACTTCATGAATTATGACACCAATCATTCCATATTTTGTTCTTTTTGAGTAAGTCCCATCTGATTCTGGCCTTCCAAAATTAAAGCAAATCATTGGATATTCCATTCCAATACTTTTAGCATGAACAGAAGTAGCTTGTGGATAAGTATAATCTATAGTGTATTTAGAATAAACTTTAAGTGAATGCGCAACTACTCTTGTAGAATATTGCTCCCAAAGAGGATTTCCTTCTTTTGGATAGTAACTATACGCCATAACCGTTTTACCAGAAATATCTACAGCCATAGCATCCCAAATAAATTTTCTGGAGCTTGCCCATCCAAAATCTCTAACATTTTTAGCTTCAAAAGTCCATGTTTTTTTTGATTTACTTTTTTGTTTTTCATTCACCTTTGCTTCTTCTTCAGTAACAATAATTACTGGATCAATAAAGTTCTTTTTAGCTTTTTCCCAACGTTTAATTTGGTTTTTACTTAATACAGATGTAGCATTTATTAACTCTCCTGTTGCAGCAACTATATGATCAGAAGGTACAGTTATACTTACTTTATAATCTCCAAAAGGTAGAGTAAACTCTCCTCTTCCAAGAAATTGTTTATTTTGCCAGCCTTCCACCTCATTGTATACTGCCATTCTAGGGAAAAATTGTGCAATGGTATAAATTGAATTTCCTTCATCTTCAAAGTATTCATAACCACTTCTACCACCAATTTTCATTCTGTCATTTATATTATATGAGTATTTTATTTTAAATGAAAAAGACTGACCTTGTCTTAATGGTTTAGGAAGGTCTATTCTCATCATTGTTTCATTAATGATGTAAGCTAATTGATTATTATACGGATCGCTAACTTCTTCTAGTTTAAAACCTCCATCAAAATTCATTCTATCATGCATTCTCTTTATGCCTCTGAAACTCATTTTATTATTCATACTATTTGTAGTTGTAAGCTGTCCATGAGAATTTTTGGCACGTACATTTTGATCCAATTGAACCCACAAATAGTTTAAAATATCAGGTGAATTATTAAAATAGGTGATTGTTTCATTTCCTTTTAATATATTTTTTTCTTCATCTAATTCAACATTAATTTCATAATCTGCTTTTTGTTGATAATATTCATGTCCAGGTGCACCACTTGCAGTTCTATAAACATTCGGAGTTGGAAGCTCCTCATACAGTTGTTTAAATTTGCTGTTATTTAAATTATCCTGTGCACATATGTAGGGTGTTAGAAATAAGAACAGAATGAAAAGATTGATTTTATTTTGTATTGATTGCATAAATAATTTTTTGTAAAAATATCGAAAAAAAAGTTCTAAACTGAAGTAAATTAACAGACTTCAAAAATGAGTTAAATAAACTATCTTTTTAAAACTTAAAAAAAATCTAATACAATATGTAGCAGTACTACATTCTACTAGATATGAAAACTCGAAAGGCGACCGAATAGGTCCCTTGCTATTTTATACATCAGAACTACAAAGTAAATACAGAAAGATTACTTACTTTTCAAAGTAGATATACTATAGCTAGGATTAGCTAAATACGCAATACTATATCTCTTACTAGCAGGAAAAACCTTTACTGTTTTTCTCCCACCTTTATTTGTAGTCATTGTAACATTACCTTGTCCTTTAGAGCCAGCTATAGCAATACTTTTACTATTATCATATCTATAACACCTATCTATATGAAGCTTTGCCCACCAATAATAAACCCACAGCAACTCTTATTTAATGGTTAAATCCTTACTTCAAGTATCTCAGCAAAACGAGTTGTATAGCAAGGAGATAGTTTTTCTTGCTTCAGCTTCCAATCTCTACCCTTACCTTGTACAGCAAGTTTCACTTTCTCTCTTCCCATTGTAGCATTAAGTTTATCAACTGCTTTATTAATTGATTTGCGTTTTTCCCTATCTAACTTATCAAATAGGCTTAGTTGAACCTGTTCTTCAGGTATAATTTTACCAACTATAACACCAGCTTTCTTGTAAATACAATCATTCCTAAAAATACTTTCTAAACCTTCAATAGCAGCCTTAACTATTTCCATACTATCGTTTGTGGGAACATCCAACTGAATTACTTTATAAGGATTATACTGTTTAGCTTGTGGTTTAAAAGGATTAGTATTTATAAATACCGAAATGGAAGTGCAACAACTTTTTTCTTCTCTTAATTTTTTGGCACACGTATTGGCATATGAACTTATCGCCTCTTTAAGTTTTGATAGCTCTTTCACTTCCTTACCAAAGGAACGAGACGTACAGATATTCTTTTTCCTATTTCTTTTTAATTCCAAAGGATAACACACTTCACCAAAAAGTTCTTTCTGTAATCTTACTCCATTCACTGACATATTCCTTCTTATCCAACCACTATCACATTCCCTAAACTGTAAAGCAGTATGAATACCTGCTTCTTTTAATCGTTTGGCATTTTTCCTACCAACACCCCACAAATCCTCTACAGGAAACACATTCAAAGCTCTTCTAATCAAATCTTCATCATCAAACATAAAAACACCTGACTTAGTGTGTTTCTTGGCAATATGGTTCGCTACTTTCGACAGTACCTTTGTTGATGCAATTCCTACTGATACAGGGATACCTGTCCATTGCTTTACTTTCTCTCGCAATGCAACACCTCTTTCCTTAGTAGCATAATCAGTAAAATCCAAAAATGCTTCATCAACAGAATACACTTCCATCTGATTGACTTCACTCCTTAATACATTCATTACTCTTTTGGAAAAATCGCCATAGAGAGCAAAGTTGGTAGAAAAGACATTGATATTATATTTCTCAATTATGTTTTTGATTTTAAAAGCAGGTTCACCCATCTTTATCCCCAATGCTTTTGATTCATTACTCCTTGCAATTACACAGCCATCATTATTAGACAACACGATAACAGGTTTATTCGCTATCTTAGGATTGAACACTCTCTCACAAGAGGCATAAAAATTATTGCAATCTACTAAGGCAAACATACTAAAGGGCTTTATGGATGATATAGGTTACAACTCCCCAAACTTGGAAATCCATTTCCTGCGTTATCTTTATTGGAGGGAAATTCTCATTCTCTGGCATTAAGTAAAGTTCCTTCTCACTTAAATTTACTCGCTTTATTGTAAACTCACCATCAATAACAGCCAGCACTATACTTCTGTTTTTTGGAGTAAGGGATCTGTCCACTAACATAATATCTCCACTTTGAATTCCTGCATCCTTCATACTTTCGCCAACTGCACGAACACAAAAAGTAACAGAAGGGTTTTGAATCAAATGGTCTTGTAAGTTTAAATCCAAATCCATATAATCCTCAGCTGGAGAAGGGAAACCAGCCTGCACACTATCAGTAAACATAGGAATATCAGTAAAAACGTTTTTTTCTATGGAAAAGATGTCTAATACATCAGTATGTTTAAGGTGTTTCAGCTTCATTAGTAAATGTTTTTTTGAAGTGATAAAACTACTAAAAATGAAGCCTAAGAAAACAGGATGTTTAAAAGTTTAGTGCTTCTTAATATTTTTCTAAAAAAATACGAGCTGAGGATTGTAAGGTAAATCAAAAAAACCCACTCAAATGAGTGGGCCTGCAATCAACTTAATAAGATTATTATCATATAAATTTAAACCTATAAGAACAGAAGTTTCCAATTGGAAAATCTCTGGATTAGCCTGTTGCAAATCAGAAGCGCTAACCAATCTACTAAACCAAACTTAAGAAATTTATTTAATTATCTGAGTAATCACTTATTTTTTAAAATATTAAATCTGAATTCGATATCCGTAAGGCCCACCAAAAAGAAACCCACACAAATGAGTGGTAATTATCTAATAATAAATATCTTAAAAACATAAACTTATAAAGAGTCCTGTCTAAACTTTAACATTTTAGTGATAAAACTTTTATTGTTTAAATAGTTCTTGTCTTTTACCATTTTAATATATGATCCATTTGCATGAATACTAAAAGTGTTACTATCAAATATAACCAGTTTATAATAAGGTATTAACCATGAAAATAAATTAATTTGTTGGGTTATATTTACTAATATTCCGTTAGGTCTTAATTCAATACTGCAATAATTTGTATCTGATACCTCATTAATAGTATGAGATAATTTTTTCGAAACAGAATCAATAATAAATCTACTAGAACCTATTCCTCTAAATTTTAAAGCTTGCAAAAAACTAAAACTATTTCCTAGAATATTATTGATTTCTTTTGCTTCATCTTTATCAAAATAAGTTCGATTATAAATCATGTGTTAAATCATTAACTCTAACAGTAATTAAATTATTTTTCATTCAACAAATCTACATAAAATAAATAGAATCAAATAAAGCATATGTTAATAAAAACCAACTCAATAAATTGTTTTTCTATTATTTGAATCGTTGTAGCAGGATTACAACCTCTACCCTTTTCACTAGATTACAGCAAGCTTTTAAACTAAAATTTGCACCACTTTTTGCACCGCTAATCAATTTACTAATCCAAACATAAGAAATTTATTTGATTATCTGAGTAATGTCTTATTTTATAAAATAATAAATTTGAATTCGATAACCTTAAGGCGTAAATAAAGAAACCCATGTGGGTTTTTATTTATTCAATAATTATTTTTTAATAACTTGCAAATATGAAAATAGAAAAAATAATTTCAATAACAAAGTTTGAACTTTCAATCTAAAATTTTGATAGTTTTATTTTTTTATCTTTGAAAAATGAAAAAAGCAATAGCCTTCCTATTCTTTCTTCCAATCTTTTTGATAGGACAAAACAACGTCACAATATGTGACGGGGATAGCTCTTTTATATATGGTAACTGGCAAAATACTGGAGGTATTTATACTAATGGAAGTTTAACAACTACATTAGTAATAAATCCGTTACCAATTATAACTCCAAATTTCGTACTAAATGGTAACGCACAAATACAACCAGGAAATGTATTTCAATTAACTTCAGCAAATAACAATCAATCAGGTTCAGTATGGAATAATATACAAATAAATCTTAATTATCCTTTCCATTTTAATATTGATGTTTTTCTGGGCTGTAATAATGGAGGAGCAGACGGAATAGCATTTGTATTACAGCCTATAAGTACCTCAATAGGAAGTGGTGGGGGCGGATTAGGCTATGCAGGAATTAGTCCTTCTTTTGCAGTAGAGTTTGATACATGGCAAAACACTTCTGACCCTTCATATGATCATATTGCAGTTCAAAGAAATGGAGACCTTAATCATAACGGAGCAAATAATTTAGCAGGTCCTATAGGATTTCCTCCAAATAATTATCAAATAGAAGATTGCAATTGGCATAGTGCCATATTTAAATGGGATCCAGCTACACAAATATTTTCTTTAGATTTTGATGGATATACAAACGTTATTAGCTATTCAGGAAATATTATTAATACAATTTTTGGAGGAAATCCAATGGTATATTGGGGGTTAACTGGCGCAACAGGTGGAGCAAATAATGTTCATAAATTTAGATTTAATTATGAATTAAATGACGTTGCAATATTATGTCAAGAAGATTCAATTCAAGTAAACTCATTAGTAATAGCAAGCTCTTATACCTATTTATGGTCACCCAATTATAATATATCCAATAATACAGCCTCCTCAACCTATTTTAATCCTGATACCACTACAACATATTCACTAGCAATCACCAATTCTTATGGATGTACATACGTTGATTCATTTACAGTTAATGTAGATACATCTGCTACTAATATTACGTTTCCTTTAGCATCAGAGTTCTGCCTTGGAACCCCTCCAATAAATTTAAATTATGCAACACCAATTGGGGGAAATTATTTAGTTAATAGTATTGCTTCAACAATTTTTAATCCTACTATAAATGATATTGGAATTAATACAATAACATACTCCTACACAAGTCCTACTGGATGCTCTAATGCTCTTACAAATAATATAAGTGTTTATGATTCACCAAGTGTTTTATGCACACCCACCAATGCTTCTTGTAATGGCTTTTTAGATGGCAGTGCATCACTTACAATTTCTGGTGGAACACCAACTTATACTACTAATTGGGGAGGAAACAATCCTCTTGCTTTAGCTGCAGGAACATACGGATATACAGTTATTGACAATAATAACTGTACTTATTCTGATAGTATTATTATTTATCAACCTGGTATTTTAACATCCTCTATCAATACAACGAACCTAATTTGTAATGGAGATAATAATGGTACTGCAAGCCTACAATTGCAGGGATCTTCCTCTCCTGCAGGAACGGTCTCTACTTTATCATATTGTAACTCTAGTTCTGGGTCAATTAATTTTTCCAATATTGAAAATGTCCAGTTATTAGGTGACAATTACAATATCAATAATAATACTTCAACTATATGTGATCAATATGAGGATTATACAACAACTCACTTTGCAGATTTAACAGAAGGGCAGTCCTATATTATTGATGTTGATTTAGGAGTTTGTAATTCAGGGAATGTAAACAACTATCCATCAGGAGCTAAAGTATTTATTGATTGGAATATTGATGGAGATTTTACTGACCTTGGAGAAGAAGTAGGAAACATTCCTAATGGAATTGCTGTTTCTGCAAGTCTTAATATAACAGTTCCTTTTACGGGAGCTTATGGCCCAACGAGAATGAGAGTTGTTTCTCAATACCAAAGTGCCGGAAATACAAATCCTATCACTTCTTGTAATGTTGGAACTTGGGCTCCTACCTACACAGAACCTTGGTTCGGAGCTACTGAAGATTATTCTATTGTCATAAATAGTGCTACAATTACTGCTACTTACTTATGGAATACTCTTTCAACTACCGATAGTATCTTCAATCTGACTGCAGGTATTTACTCTGTAGACATTACAGATGGAAATGGATGTACTATTACTGATATTGTTACCATAACAGAACCTACTGCAATTTCTGTAATCCCAACAATTTCTGATATAAATTGTTTTAATGGAAATGACGGAGGAATTGAATTAAATATTGCTGGAGGAACTCCTAACTACACCATATCAGTACCTCCTTATTCTCAAATCTTAACCGGTGGCATTTCTAACTTCTTCACACCAAATATACTCAGTTCAGGAAACTACCCTTATATAATTACAGATTCAAGTAATTGCTCTTACAGCGGAAATATAACCTTAAATAATCCTAACCCATCAACATCTATTACTTCTATAACGAGTTGTGATTCTTATAGTTGGAATGGAACAACTTACACTACTAGTGTTGTGCAAATAGACACTTTAATAAATCAAAATAACTGTGATAGTATTGCTACATTAAACTTAACCATTACAAATAGCTCTTTATCAAATACAACTGTAAATGAATGTGACTCTTATCTTTGGAATGGAACTACTTATACAACTTCTGGATTGTATGATAGCCTATTTACAAATAGTGCTAACTGTGATAGTATAGCCTCTTTAATCCTTACTATAAATTATAGCTCAAGCTCTGCTTCAAGTAATACCTCATGTGATTCTTATCTATGGGGTATAAGCAATCAAACTTATATTAACTCTGGAATTTACACCCAGGTATCAACTAATAATGCTGGATGTATACAAATTGATTCATTAATATTAAATATTAATAATTCTGTTACATCTTCAACTAACCTATCCTCTTGTGATTCTTATCTTTGGAATAGTAACAATTATTTAATCTCTGGAATTTATACAGACACATTAACAACAAGTTT
>Ga0307996_1000247_pt1 | contig 14304 bp, 16 predicted proteins | sample Davwhametageno35_FD_203143 | JGI IMG/M metagenome (GOLD analysis project Ga0307996, IMG submission 203143) | Marine microbial communities from Davis Island wharf, Antarctic Ocean - #35 | ecosystem: Environmental > Aquatic > Marine > Unclassified | place: Antarctic Ocean: Davis Island wharf...
TACTCAGGTTCTAGTGGTTTGAGGTAAATATTATCCGCGACCATCTTATCAGTCATGATGGTTGCTGGATTGGAATTGATTAAAGTAACTTCAATTCCCTCCTCTCTTAATGATCGTGCTGCTTGAGATCCAGCATAATCAAATTCACATGCTTGTCCAATTACGATAGGTCCACTTCCTATTATAAGAATCGATTTTATATCCGTATTTCTTGGCATTATTTAGTTTTTTCTAGGTTTAATAACTATTTCGACTCAAATTTGGTAAAATTACAGAAAAAAGCGCAAAAAAAAAGGACAACTATTGTTGTCCTTATCATTTTTTATTAACATTATCTTTTTGGTCTTGCCTCGCAAGAAACAGATAGCTTTTTTCTTCCCTTCTTTCTTCTTCTAGCAAGAACTCTACGTCCATTAGCTGATGACATTCTTTCTCTGAAACCGTGTTTGTTTCTTCTCTTTCTTCTTGATGGTTGGTATGTTCTTTTCATATCTGTTTATTATTACGAACTGCAAATTTACATAATTTATTATTTATACAAAGTATTATTAAAAATAATTTTAATTTTATACAAAATAAATTACAAATGCAGAAATTACATTCCGATAAATCCAGGTATTTTGAAATACAATATTTAAATTCAAAAGAATCGATTCTACCTTTTATAGAAAATTACTTTGTGCCGAAAGTGGGTACGCGAGTGCTAGAGATAGGAAGTGCAGAAGGAGGAGTTTTGAGACCGTTTGTGGAGGAAGGAAGTAATTGCTTAGGGATTGAGTTAAACCCAAATCGAGTAAAATTAGTAATTGATTTTCAAAAAGAAGACATAGGAAAAGGAAATATAAATTTTATAGCAAAAGATATATATGACATACATGAAAAATGATTTGGGAGAAAAATTTGATTTAGTTATCTTAAAAGATGTGATTGAACACATCCACGATCAAAAAAGGTTTATGAAAGAGGACGGAAAAATATTTTTTGGTTTCCCATCTTGGAGAATGCCTTATGGGGGTCACCAACAAATGGCAAAAAATAAAATAGCTGCTAAGCTTCCTTATTATCATATATTGCCAATGCCTGTTTATAAAGGAATGTTAAAATTATTTGGAGTTTCAAAAGAAACAATTGTAGATTTGGTTGAAATAAAAGAGACAAAAATTTCTACAGCAAGATTTGAGAAGTTATGCAAAGAGAATAATTTTAATATTGCTAAGAGACAAAAGTATTTTATTGCACCAATTTATGAATATAAGTTTGGATATAAAACAAAAAAGTTATGGAAATGGGTTGGAGCGATTCCTTTTTTCAATGATTTTTTTACGTTTCAATCGTACTATGTAATAACTAAAAAGTAAGAATGGCAAGACCAGAAAGAATTAAATTAGAAAAAGGAACGTTTAAAAAAGCAGCTACTTTTTTTCGTTTTATAAAACCCTACAAAGCAACTTTCATTCTTGGAATGATTTTTCTTTTTTTATCCAGTGTCACGGCCATGCTGTTTCCTTACCTTATGGGGCAACTTATAGGAAAAGAAAAACCGTTAGATACTGCTGGAGTAGAAATTATAATTCCTGACGCATCTCAATGGATTGATATGAATAACACTTCTACACTTATCATAGTAATGATGTGTGTGTTTGGTGCGCAAGCCATCTTTTCTTTTTTTAGAATTTATTTGTTTGGATATTTTACTGCAAATGCTTTGAAAGATCTTAGACTCGAAGCTTTTTCTCAATTAGTTTCTTCTCCACTCAATTTTTTTAACAAAAATAAAGTAGGGGAGTTAACGAGTAGAATCTCCTCTGATGTAGAAATGTTGAGAGATACTTTAAATTCTACTTTAGCTACTTTTATTAGGCAAATAATCACGGTAATTATTAGTTTGATTGCTTTGTTTTTTATGTCGCCAAGGCTTTGTTTTATAATGCTTGGAGTAGTTCCAGTGGTTGCAATTATTGCAGTGTTTTTTGGTAAATTCATTAAAAAAATAGCCAAAGAAACACAAGATTCGTCCGCACAATCTAATTCTGTATTGGAAGAAAGCCTTATGGGAATAAACAATGTGAAAGCATTTGCAAATGAATTTTTTGAAATAATTAGGTACAAAAAAAGAGTCATTGAAGTAAGAGACAAAACCATGCGAATTGTAAAATGGAGAGGGTTATTTACCACTTTTGTTATTTTTTTTATGTTTGGATCAATTGTATTTGTTATTTGGCAAGGAAAACTGATGGTAGACACGGGTGACATGAGTAATGAGAATTTTTTCAGTTTTATTTTGTACACCATTTTTGTGGGAGGAGCAATTAGTAATTTACCTGATTTATATGCTAAAGTTCAAAAGGCAGTAGGTTCTACAGAAAGTTTAATGACAATATTGGATGGAGAAACCGAAGAACTCTCTTTAAAACCAATTGAGAGTCCACTTAACTTGAAAGGAAAAGTGAATTTGAATGACGTCTCATTTTCTTATGAAACAAGGGATGATGTAGAAGTTTTAAAAGGAATAACAATGGATGTGAAAGCGGGACAGCAAATAGCTTTGGTTGGCCCATCTGGTTCAGGAAAATCTACTTTATCGGCTTTGTTGTTGCAATTTTACAAACCTACTTCAGGTTCTATACTATTTGATGATAAAAACGCAAATGAATACTCTTTAAGTGAACTGAGAAATGAAATGGCCATTGTACCGCAAGAGGTAATTTTGTTTGGAGGAACGATAAAAGAAAACATTGCTTACGGAAACCTAAATGCTTCTGAAGAAGAAATAATTAAAGCTGCAAAAGGAGCAAATGCGCATGATTTTATATCTGAGTTTCCAGAGGGCTACGAGACTTATGTAGGAGATAGGGGGATTCAGCTATCTGGGGGACAAAAACAAAGAGTTGCCATTGCAAGAGCTATTCTCAAAAACCCTTCTATTCTTATTTTGGATGAAGCAACTAGTTCGCTCGATTCTGAAAGTGAATTATTGGTGCAAGAAGCACTGTACAGATTGATGAAAGGAAGAACTTCTTTTGTGATTGCACATAGATTATCTACAATAAAAAATTGCGACAAAATTCTTGTCTTAGAAAGTGGTAATATTGTGGAATCTGGAACTCATGAAGAATTAGTAGAGTTGAAAAATGGAGTGTATAGAAATTTGAGTGAGATACAGTACAGATAGTTTTTAGATATTAGTGGTTAGAAAATAGATTTTAGACCTAATTTTATTAAATTAATAACGGTCAGTCTGAGCCTTTCGACTAAGCTTAAGAAAAACTAAAGATAAAGACTAAAACGAGAATCATACAATGCTAAAAGGACAGAATATATATTTAAGAACAATTGAACCCAGTGATGCTCAGTTGATGTTAAAATGGGAAAATAATTCTGAGAATTGGGCTGTGAGCAATACTTTAGTTCCATTTTCAGAGCATTTGATTTTACAATACGTGAACTCGGCTCAAGATATTTTTGAAACCAAACAATTGCGTTTTGTTATTTGTATAACAAATACGGATAAACCAATTGGAACAATAGATTTATTTGAGTACGATCCTTTAAACCAAAGAGCAGGAGTAGGTGTATTAATTGACGAGGTAAGTGAAAGGAATAAAGGATACGCAAATGAAGCTTTAAAACTGATGATAAGATACAGTTGGGATAGGCTAAACTTGCACGGATTGTTTTGTAATATATTTGAATCGAATGAACACAGCATTAAGTTGTTTCAGAAAAATGGATTCGTACAAACAGGAATTAAAAAAGACTGGGCACTCATAAAAAAAAATTGGGAGAATGAATTGTTTTTTCAATTGATAAATGAATGAGAACTTTTAATAGTAAAGAGAAGAAATTCTGGGATTGGTTTGTAAAAAATAAAACAAAACTAGAGGAGTTTATTGATTCTAATCAGAAGGACTATTCCATTTATCTTGAGCTAACAAGTGAACTTAAATCCTATAATGAATTGCTGAATCCTGAACTAACAGGAGACGAAAAGGGTGTTTACTGTTTTATAGTTACTCCAGATGGAATAAGAGAAGGGGTTGAGCCAACTACAAAAATAATTTATTCTGGTCCAGAAATTGTTGGATGGAAGTTTTTCAGATTTAGACAAGCAAAAGATAAATTTGGAATAAAAATTAATGAAGTAGATGTTGATATTACAGACATTAAAATACTAAGAAAACTAGATATTGAAAATAAGGGAGTAGACATTACTGTTTGTTTTAAAAACTATGAGGATGCAAATTCTGATTTTAAAACAGCAGGTTTTTTGATGTTGGATCATGTGGTTGGAGAAATGAATATGTTGGCAAGAGTTGATGCTGTGGATTTTTTAAGTTGGAATGATATTCCAAAACAAGAAGAAACGATTACCTTGTTGGCGCTAAGAAAAGAAATAGAAGAAAAATTATATTAGAATGAAATTATTAAAAGAATTATGTGGTGTTCATGCTCCATCAGGAAATGAAATTGCCATGACAGAATACCTTCTTGATTACATTGAGAAGAATAAGAAAAACTGGAAAGTACAACCAGAAATCATTTTTGGAGATGGATTTCAGGACTGCATCATGCTAAAGTTTGGAAATCCAACTACAGCTATTTTTGCACACATAGATTCTATTGGATTTACTGTAAAGTATAACAAAGAGATTGTAAAAATTGGAGGACCAAGAACAATTGAAGGAACCAAATTGGTAGGGGAAGATTCGCAAGGGAAATTTGAATGCGAATTATTGGTGATAGAGTATGAAGATGGACCAGACCGATACGAATATATATTGGATAGAGAGATTGATAGAGGGACTGATTTAGTTTTCAAAAGAGAATTTATTGAAACAGATTCTCACGTACAATCTTGCTACATGGATAATAGATTGGGGGTTTGGAATGCATTACAAGTTGCCGAAAACTTAGAAAATGGAGTAATTTGCTTTTCTTGTTGGGAAGAGCACGGAGGAGGTTCTGTCGGTTATTTAGCAAGACACATGTACGAAAACTGGGGAGTTCGCCAGGCATTAATTTCTGACATTACTTGGATTACAGAAGGAGTAACAGATGGAGATGGAGTTGCAATCTCAATGAGAGATTCTGGATTGCCAAGAAGAAGTTACATAAACCGAATTATAGCACTTGCTAAGCAAGGAGGAATAAAATACCAGCTAGAAGTAGAGAATGCTGGAGGAAGTGACGGAAACGCGCTACAAAAATCTCCTTATCCATTCGATTGGTGTTTTATTGGAGCAGCAGAACATGATGTGCATTCACCAACAGAGAGAGTGAACAAAGCAGATGTTATAGAAATGGTAAAGTTGTATGAATACTTGATGGAGAAGTTGTAGGTTTTTTAAACTCAGCTGTCACCCACCTCAATCCTCTCAGCACTAACGTTTGGTCTGCGAAAGCAATGTTTTCTTTTCTCAAGGGAGGAAGTTTATAAAAATATTAATTTATATAATAAGCTAAATATCATTCCAAATGATGTGAAAATCAAAATTACAAACAAAAAAATGTAATAGTATTTTAGTCTAATATTTTTTTCTTTATTTATTGTTTTTGGAAGATGATATCAATGGTTTATATTTCCTCTCCAACTAACTTAAAAACCTTCTTTTTTAACAATGTTGTAAACTATGATTGATAATATTGCATATAATATTCCATATATAAAAAACATTATTGTCATATTTTTCTAACCATTCAAAGCCTTTCTAACAGCCATACATTTAGTTAAAATCCCTTCCAATTTATCTAATTGTAACATAGTATGTGGATCACTTTTTGCTTCGCTAGGGTTTGGGTGAACTTCCATAAAGAAACCATCTGCTCCTGTGGCAATTGCTGACAAAGCTATAGATTCAATCAAAGTAGGATCACCACCGGTTACACCTTCTGTTTTGTTTGGTTTTTGTACAGAGTGAGTACAATCCATAATTACTGGGGCTCCTAGCTTTTTCATTCTGTGAATTGCTGTAGCATCTACAATCAAATCCGAATAACCAAAAGTAGTTCCTCTTTCGCACAACCACACTTTTTTATTCCCTGTAGAAAGTACTTTTTCTAATGGGAAAACCATTGCTTCTGGCGATAAAAATTGTCCTTTTTTAATGTTTACACCACAACCAGATTTTCCTGCTTCAAGTAATAAAGCTGTTTGGCGACACAAAAATGCTGGGATTTGAAGATGGTCTACAAATTTTGCAACATGAGCCACTTCATGACTTTCGTGAATATCTGTAATAGTTTCCACTCTTAAGTCTTTTCCTATTTGTTTGATGATATTCAAAGCAATATCGTCTCCAATTCCAGTAAAACTATCCAATTTAGAACGGTTTGCTTTTCTGTAACTTCCTTTAAATATAAATTCGATATCCAGTTTTTCACAAATCCTTTTTACTTCTTTCCCAATTTTGAAAGGAGTAATGTCATCTTCTATGGCACATGGACCAGCTATAAGTGTAAATTTTTTCATGGGTTAAATATAGAATTTTAGAAGGTTAGAATTATAGAATTTTAGTTTTTTTTCAAAGACATTGTAGTCCTTTCCCTTTGGAAAGGCTAAGATGGGATTTAATTTTCTCCTCTAGCCTTACTCCCCAAATAACCAGAATGGTGTCTTTTGGCATATTCTTCTTTGGAGAATCCTATCTTTTGCATTAACAATACGATTACCACATCTCCTATTACAGTCATTGCTGTTGTTGAGGTTGTTGGAGTTAATCCAAGTGGACAAACCTCTTCTGGAGCTCCTGTGTACAATACAACATCCGAAGATTTGGCTAAATCACCTTCCAAGTTTCCTGTAAGTCCTATAATTTTAATATCTGTATATAAACGTTTTACTAAGACTTCTAGCTCTACAATTTCTCTTGTTTTACCAGAGTTTGAAATCAAGATTAACACATCATTTTTTTGTACAATTCCTAAATCTCCATGTTGAGATTCGCTAGGGTGAAGAAAAACAGCTGGTGTTCCTGTAGAAGACAAAGTTGTAGCAATATTAACTCCAATTTGTCCAGCTTTCCCCATTCCACTAATCACCACTTTTCCTCCTTTGATATGAACTTGCTCATGAATTAGATTCACCGCTTTTTCAAAACTTTCGTCAGAGGCAATGTTTTTTATAGCATTTGCTTCTCGGTTTATTACCTCTTGAATTGTATTAATCATAACACAAATGTAAGGAATATTGAGAAGATAAAGACTTACAAAAAATACAATATTTAAATCTACTTTTTTATTTCAATCTCTTTTTTTATGTCTAGCATTAATAAATCCAATTTTTCTATCGTTACATGATCCATAACTACTATCTTATCCCAATTGGGATTGTTATGATTATCAGCGAATAACCCGAATTTTATTGCAGTATCTTCAAAATTTATGTTGTTTTTAAAGAATCTGCTATTCTATCCTCTATCTCTTGTTTGCTTCTTTTTTTTCAAACTTTAAAGTCATTATTTTCCATGGTACAAAGTTGAATTTATCTTTACTGATACAAAGAGATATAAGTCAGTAAATCTTATGTTTATTGTAGTTGCCATCATTTTTTAGTAACTTTATCTATGAATCTCACAGAAAAAACAACTTCTTTTATAGCTATAAAAGGCAGCAGTGATAGAGAAATTACACTAGACTTCACTCTTAATAAAAAGAGAGAAAAGAATTGTCCAATTGTTATTTTTTGTCATGGTTATAAGGGATTTAAAGATTGGGGATGTTGGAATCTGGTAGCAAATAAATTTTCTGAAACGGAATTTAATTTCCTGAAATTCAATTTTTCTCACAATGGAGTTACTGCAACTAATTTAACTGAATTCTCAGATTTAGAAGCTTTTGGAAACAATAATTATTGCAAAGAATTATTTGATTTAGAAAAAGTAATAGATTGGGTTTGTAATCAGAATGAATTTTCTGATTACATAGATAGAGATAATATTTATTTAATTGGTCACAGCAGAGGAGGAGGAATAGTTTCCCTAGCGACTGCTAGAGACAATAGAATTGCTAAAACTATAACTTGGGCTTCAGTTAGTAATTTGATTAATAGAATGCCTAAAAATTCGGAAGAATGGAATGAAGATGGAGTTGTGTATCAACTTAATGGAAGGACAAAACAGAATATGCCTTTGTTTTATCAATTTTATGAAAACACCATGGCAAATAAGGAGATTTTGGATGTTTCTAAAGTTGCAAAAAGAATCAATACTCCTTTTTGTATCATACACGGAAGAGAAGATGCAGTAGTAAAAGAAGAAAATGCAGAAGAATTGGATTCTTTTATTTCTACTTCGACACTTATTCTTATAGAAGGTGCTGGGCATACTTTTGGCAGTTCACATCCTTTCTTAGGAGATGAACTACCCAAGCAGTTGAATCAAGTTGTAGAGGAAAGTTTACTTTTTCTCAAGGACTAATTCCTTTTTTTTAATAGTTCTGCAGTTTCAACTAATTTTATTGAATAAAGTGATAGTTTCCATCGCTTCTTTCACATCATGAACTCTTAATAGAGTTCCTCCATTTTGTAAAGAAAAACTATGAAGAGCAGTTGTTCCATTTAGTGATTCCTGAGGAGAAATGCCTAGCGTTTTATAAATCATAGATTTTCTTGAAACTCCTACTAATATTGCTTTATTTAGGTTTTTGAAGAAAGAAAGATTCTTTAACAACTCGTAATTGTGTTCTGTTGTTTTTCCAAAACCAAATCCTGGATCCACAAGTATATCATTGACCCCAAGTTTATGGAGTAGCTCTATTTTTTGTGCTAAAAAGAACAACACTTCTTCCGTTACATTTTTGTAACTAGGCTTCTTTTGCATGTTTTGTGGCGTTCCTTTCATATGCATTATGCAATAAGGAACCTGTAATTCTCTTATGGTTGCAAACATATTACTGTCCATTTCTCCTGCCGAAATATCATTGATCATACAAGCGCCAACTTCTACTGATTTACGTGCAATTTTACTTCTAAAAGTATCGACAGAAATTAAAGCACTAGGAAATTTTGAAAGAATTAATTCAATAGCAGGAATTACTCTTTCTAATTCTTCTTGTTCGCTAATATGCTTTGCTCCAGGACGAGAAGAATAGCCTCCAATGTCTATTATTGTTCCGCCTTGGTCAATAATTTCTGTTGCTCTGGCCAATATTTCTTTTTCGTATTGGTATTTTCCTCCGTCAAAAAATGAATCGGGAGTAACATTTAAAATTCCCATTACAATTGGGGAATCCAGATTTAATAATTTATCTTTACAGTTAATTGTCATAAAATAATTAGAGTAAAAAGATGAATACATCTCAACAATACGACACAATTATAAGTAAATGTGAAGACATATTTACAAAAAAAACCAAAGATTATGGTACGGCTTGGAGAATTTTAAGAACTAGCTCTCTTACCGACCAGATTTTCATCAAAGCTCAAAGGATTAGAACTCTCGAAGATAAAGGTGTGAACAAAGTGGGAGAAAGTATTGAAGATGAATTTATCGGAATCATTAATTATTGCATTATGGCGATTATTCAATTGGAGTTGAAAGATGAGACTAATTTAGAATTAGAAACAGAAATAGCTAGTAGCCTATACATGAAATATTTCTTGGAAGCTAAAAAGCTAATGGAAATGAAAAACCATGATTACGGAGAAGCTTGGAGAGACATGAGAGTTTCATCATTTACTGACTTAATATTGATGAAATTATTGAGAGTAAAACAAATAGAAGACAACAAAGGCTCTACTATTATAAGTGAAGGAATTGATGCAAATTATTACGACATGATAAATTATGCTGTATTCGCTTTAATCCAAATGAGTGAAGCCAAGAAATAGTTTTAGCAACTTTGTTAATCTCATTAACATAATTAATTGCTAAATTAAAAAACTTAAAAAAAAAGCCTAAATGAAATATTTAATTTATATCGCCAGAATAGTTGTAGGATCTGTATTTGTGGTATCCGGACTTATAAAGTCTAATGATGTACTAGGATTCTCATATAAATTAGAAGAATACTTTGAACCAGCAGCTTTAGGTTCTTTTTGGACGATATTTGAACCAATAGCATTACCCTTAGCTATATTAGTTTGTGTGGCAGAAGTAGTTCTAGGGTTATCCTTACTTCTTGGAACACGCTATAAGTTGACAGTAGTTTTAATTACAGCCTTTTTAGTGTTTTTCGGATTTCTTACTTATTACACAGCTCAATGCAATCCACTCGAAATGGTAACTTATGTAAACGAGTCAGGAGAAACTATTACCACAGCAAGACAATGCGTACTGGATTGTGGTTGTTTTGGAGATGCACTAAAAGGTTCTTTAGGAAGATCTCTTACTCCATGGGAATCATTTCAAAAAGATATGTTCTTGTTATTTTTCACTCTCATTTTATTCTTAGGATGGAAAAGCCAAAAAATTAATAATGAACCCAGAGATAAGTTTATTATAATTGGATCATTATTGTTTACAGTATTCTTTGCTGGATATGTTTTTGGCTGGTGGATGCCACTTAGCTTTATCGCAATTGCTTCTTTGCTTTATATTATTATCAAATGGTTTTATGTAAGTAAAGGGAGAGAATGGGTAATCATAGCAATGTTAGTTGCTATTTCTAGTGCTTTTATTTGGTATACATTAACTTATTTGCCAGTAAAAGATTATAGACCTTATGCAATTGGGAATAATTTACCAGAATTAATGAAATCTTCTGACGATTATAAGGAAGAAATAATGGAATTCGAAAAGGCAAGATTATTAAATAGTTACTCAATTTTTATAGAAAAAGAAAAAGTGGCTGCCTTAAAAGCTGATAGTGTTTATAATAATCCTTTGACTTCGGATACAGTCAAATTAATTTTAAAAACACAAATAGAAGAGCAAATTGGATATAAATATGAAGATTTAATTTACGCTAAAGCAGATTCTATAGCCTTTGATTCTTTGAAAAGAGCTAATCTTTTACCTCCCGTTTATGCATCTATGTTCTATTTACAAAACAAGAAAACTGGAGAGAGAAAGAACTTCTCTAGTACAGATTATTCTAAACTTAAATTGTGGGAGAACTGGGGTTTTGTTTACGTTATGGTAAACAAAGAAACAGGAGAAAGAGAGGAAGTAGAGAAGAAAAACTTTGACGAAGAGGAGTGGACTAAAAAAGGATTTGTAAAACAAAACCCACCTACATTTCTTGAAAAATCGGGTTATGAGCCAAAAATCCCATTAGATTTTGACTTTAATGATGAGTCAGTAAACCAAGATGTACTCCACAGTGAAGAATATACTTTACTAGTTATTTCTTGGGACATGAACATGACAAATGTGAAAGAGATAGAAAAGTTGAAGAAACTATATGCTCATGCAAAAGAGAAAGGATATAATTTCTATGCGGCAACCTCTAGAGATTATTTGGTAGAAGACTTTAAGAAACAGTATGATATTCCATTTGAATTTGCTTCCGCAGATGAGAAAATTCTCAAAACAATTGTAAGGTCCAATCCAGGAGTTTTATTACTGAAAGGAGGAACTATATATAAAAAATGGGATAAACACAGAATTCCAAACCCAAAGAAATTAGAAAGAAAAATTTCTAAAATAAAATAATGAATTTTGGCAAGATTTTAACCACTATACAGTATTCAAGACCTGCGAATGCAATAAGAAATCTCCTAAAAAAGATTAGCTTTCCTGGTTTTGAAGGAATGAGTATTTATACTGCCTTCAAATTTATTTACGAAGCCTTTACTCGAAGTGATATCTCGACCAAGAGTGCAGCTATTTCGTTTAAGTTATTTATTGCTCTTTTTCCTGCAGTAATCTTGTTATTGACTTTAATTCCTTATGTTCCGATAGAAAATTTTCAGGAGAACTTATTGGCTAGTATTACTGCCATATTACCTGATAATGTAGCGAACATTATTTTACAAACTATAGAAGATTTGATTTTGAAAAAACATTCAGGATTTTTATCTGTAGGTTTTATTTTAACTGCTTATTATGCTTCTAATATCATTAATTCTATTCTTACTACCTTCTCAAAATCATATCAAATAGAGATAAAAAGAAGCCCATTGAAACAAAGATTCATCTCCTTTTTATTGATGATTGCAATTACTACAATGATGATAATTGGATTTGCATTAATCTTGTTTAGTGAAAGTACAATTAACTATTTGGTAAGTACTTACATTATAGAGACAGAATGGGTAGCAACAGTTCTTAGAATTGTAAAATGGATTGCAGTTATTCTTTTATTTGTCGTTTCAATTTCTACACTTTACAATGTAGCCTTGATAAATAGAAAAAAATGGAAAGTAATTTCTTCTGGAGCTTCTTGGGCAACAGCTTTAATAATTTTAGCATCTTTAGGAATGAGTTTCTATATCGATAATTTTGATTCTTACAATAAATTATATGGTTCCATTGGTTCGTTAATTGTATTTTTAATTTGGATCAATATTTCTTCTACTATTCTTATTATGGGATTTGAATTGTATGCAAAATCCAACACTAAAAAGCACATTCATGAAGAAGCCTAATCACCTATTTATTGTAGGTTTTATGGCTAGTGGAAAATCTACTTTTGGGAAACGAGTTGCCATAGAATTGGGGTATCAATTCATTGATACCGACAAAGAAATAGAAAGGCAAGAAGGAAAAACAATTCCCCAGATTTTTGAAGAAGAAGGAGAGCAATACTTTAGGAGATTAGAAATGAAATTTCTTAAAAGTGTTTCCGATTTTAAAGTCAATACTGTTTTTTCCACAGGAGGAGGAATGGCTTGCAACCAGTATCGCATAAATAGGATGTTAAATTTGGGTAAATTGATTTACCTTGAAATTGATGTTAAAAGTGTGATTAATAGATTGAAGAATGCAAAACAAAAAAGGCCACTTTTGTCTAATTTGTCAGAAGATGATCTAAGTAAGAAAATTAATTCAATGTTGAATAAAAGAAAGAAATACTACGAGCAAGCTTCACAGTCTATTTCTGCTTTAAACGCTAAGAAAATAAATGGTTTGAGTTTAGATAGATAATAGTTCGAGGTAATTTTATAGATGTATGGTTAGTGACGAATTTACATTTATTTACTAACGCCATGATTTTTAAATTAAATCCGCCAATAACGATACACTTTGTTTAGGGTTATTTTCTAATTCCCTCCAAAGAAATAACCAACAGATATTCCTAGAACTCTATTATTAATCTTAGAATCATATTCAACATAAGTAGAAATATTTGCTAATCCTAAGCCATAAGTTATTCCAATTTGAATAGAGTTTATTTCTACTCCTACTCCCATAGTTAAACCATAATCTAGTCTTTTCAACTCATCATTATTTTTATCAGACCCCCCAGTCAATGATTTCTGAATCCGATTCAGTTTCTCCTGCAAAACTTAATTCAGATTTAACTGTACCACTTAATCCAATACCTATATAAGGTCCAAAAGCGCCATAAATTTTTGCATCACCTACATTAAATGAAGCTTTAGCTGTTAAAGGTATATCAAGATATATTAGATTATATTTAAATTCATACTTAAAGGTTTCTCCCATTTCAGTTTCTTCTTCACTTAACTTGAACCCCTTTGTTGATAATAATAAACCCGTTTCAATCGAAAACATGTCATTTAATGGAATATCAACTATTGCTCCTAGATGAAAACCAGGCTTCATTTTAAAATCATTACTGTAGATTTCATCTTCAATTAACATATTTGATAAATTAAAGCCTGCTTTAATTCCAATTTTTTGAGCATAAAGCCCATTTGTAGCCATAGTCATTGCAATAGCTATCATAAATAGTTTAGTAAAATTTTTCATGGTTTTTTTTAATTGTTCTTACTCCTAAGGTTTTTCAGAAAACACCCCGTTTTTTATTGTGGTTTCTAGACTCCACAATATTATTAATATGTCTTTAGGTGGTCAGCCTTTTTGCTTTCGCAAACCATTTTTGTTTTTTTGATTAATCAAAGGTGGTGAAGTAGGCTGATAAAGAAAATGTAATTATTAGAAAAAACTGACATACATACTTATTTAACAATAATTACATAAATAATTGTTAAACAGAAGTAAAAATTGATAATTTGTGACATTAATTTGAAGGATTTACTAAAAATTATTGTTATTTAATTTCAGCAATGATTACCTCAAAATTACCATCTCCAGAAACCCAATTCTTTTGTGGTAAGTAGGTTTTAGAAACAAAACCATCCAGATACAATTCGTTTTTACAACCTTTAGATTTAAAATATTTTACAAAATCATAAAAATTGATTCTTTGTTTAGACATGGCGATTAGGAGATAAACATT
>Ga0307996_1000248_pt1 | contig 14249 bp, 15 predicted proteins | sample Davwhametageno35_FD_203143 | JGI IMG/M metagenome (GOLD analysis project Ga0307996, IMG submission 203143) | Marine microbial communities from Davis Island wharf, Antarctic Ocean - #35 | ecosystem: Environmental > Aquatic > Marine > Unclassified | place: Antarctic Ocean: Davis Island wharf...
GCCAAAATCGATGCTGCACGCGAAGTTTATGATGCTGTTGCGAGAGAATAGTTGGCCAGTTTAGATACCTGATGCTAAAGGCTGATCGCAAAAGCGACCATTTGCTCACGAGCCGCGAATTCCAATCCGGCCATCCCCAAGTGGACCAAGATCGGAGACCTTTAACCGATACACCTATGGTCTCGACGTCGTGCCCCCCATCATCAACTTCGGCCAGGCCGAGGCATAGGCCCATCCACCAATCGCGGTTGGTGGGGCAAACAGCTGTATTGGCTGCGTCGGGTGCTTGGTGCATTCGGCTGGATCGTCACCGCCCTAGGCGCCGCAGCGATCACGGGCCTCATCCGTCGCGATTAGCGGTTTTCAAACCGTTGGGAATCCCTAGAATTGCCCTAAACCCGCAGCCCTAAGGATTCCCCCAATGACCAAAACGAAAATAGCCGTCATCGGTGGCTCTGGCATCTACGACATCGACGGGTTGCAAAACGCCGAATGGATCACCGTTGACACCCCTTGGGGCGCGCCGTCCGATCAAATCTTGACTGGCACGCTAGACGGCGTCGACATGGCCTTCCTCCCTCGCCACGGACGCGGCCACATCCATTCGCCCACAACCGTGCCCTACCGCGCCAACATCGACGCGCTGAAACGGATCGGCGCAACCGACATCATATCAATCTCCGCCTGCGGTTCCTTCCGCGAAGAAATGGCACCCGGCGATTTCGTCATCGTTGATCAATTCATTGACCACACGTTCGCGCGTGAAAAATCGTTCTTCGGCACAGGTTGCGTCGCGCACGTTTCAGTCGCGCACCCAACTTGCGCCCGACTATCTGACGCCTGCGAAACTGCATCGCGCGCCGCAGGAATAACCACCCACCGCGGCGGCACCTACCTCGCCATGGAAGGCCCGCAATTCTCGACCCTAGCGGAATCCAAAATGTACCGCACCGCGTGGGGCGCAGACGTCATCGGCATGACCAACATGCCCGAGGCGAAACTGGCCCGCGAAGCCGAGCTGGATTACGCATCCATCGCCATGATCACCGACTACGACAGTTGGCACCCCGACCACGGCGAAGTAGATGTCACCCAAATCATCAAAACGCTCACAGGCAACGCCGACAAAGGGCGCGACCTTGTGAAACGGCTGCCTGCCCTGCTCACGGCAAACCGCGCACCCTGCACAAACGGCTGCGACCGCGCACTAGAATTCGCCATCCTCACAGCACCCAACGCACGTGACCCCGAAGTCATGGCAAAACTCGACGCCGTCGCTGGCCGCGTCCTTAACGCCTAAAGGAAAGCACACATGTCCCTAGACCTCTGGCTTGCCTTCGCCGCCGCCTCCGCCACACTCCTCGCCCTTCCCGGCCCCACACTTATGCTGGTGCTCAGCTATGCCATGACCCAAGGGCGGCGCGTTGCAATTGCCTCGGCCCTCGGCGTGGCCGTTGGTGACCTGATCGCCATGACCATCTCAGTGATTGGACTTGGCGCACTTTTCCTCGCCTCTGCCATGGCGTTCAGCATCCTCAAATGGATCGGTGCCGCCTATCTTATCTACCTCGGCGTAAAGATGCTGCGCAGCGCAACCAGCGCAACATCCGCACTGATGGACAAACCCGCCGATCAACCCGCCGGCAAAGTGTTCCGCGACCTTGCAACCGTCACAGCACTAAACCCCAAATCAAACACCTTCTTCATCGCATTTGTCCCGCAGTTCATCCAAGCCGATGCAGCATTCGCACCCCAAGCAGCGATCCTAATTGCAACCTTCGTCACACTTGCCACCTGCAACGCAACGCTCTTTGCAATGGCCGCTAACGCAATGCGAAAACGGATCACCCGACCCAACTTTCAGACATGGCTTAACCGCATTGGGGGTGGCACACTCATCCTCATGGGGCTACTGACCGCAACCCTACGCCGCGCTTAAGGAACACCCATGAAAACCGTCCAAGACTACATTCGCACCATCCCTGATTTCCCACACGAGGGGATCATGTTTCGCGATGTGACCACATTATTCGCCGACCCACGTGGGTTTCGATTGGCCATCGACCAAATGCTGCACCCTTACGTCGGCATCAAAATCGACAAAGTTGTCGGACTAGAAGCACGCGGCTTTATCCTTGGCGGCGCAATCGCGCACCAACTGTCCGTCGGCTTTGTCCCAATCCGCAAACAAGGCAAGCTGCCGGGCAAGACGATCTCCCAAGCCTACACGCTGGAATACGGCGAAACGGTGATGGAACTGCACGACGACGCCATCCTACCCGGCGAAAAGATCCTTGTGGTCGACGACCTACTCGCAACCGGCGGCACAGCCGAGGCCAGCATCAAACTAATCGAACGGCTTGGCGGTGAAATCGTGTCCTGCGCGTTCATCATCGATTTGCCTGCCTTAGGTGGACGGACCAAGCTCGAGAAAATGGGCATGGATGTCACCGTACTTTGTGAATTTGAGGGCGAATAGATGCGGCGGCTGATCTGGGCCGCTGTCTTCAACATGGCCTGCGCCCCTATGGCGTGGGCCGACCTTGCACGACCCGAAACGCTGGACGACACACTGATCTACCTTCAAGATCAATTCACTCAAGATCCAAGGGTCAGCGAAGCCGAGGTCGACCTTGACCAACGCTATCTTAGTTTTCGGATAAACGGTGGGCCACTGCAAATCAGCCTGCCCGATACAATCCACGACACGCTCCAAACGGCCAAAGATGATACCGCACGCGAAGCGGCCCTCGCACAATTCGTAACCTTCAGCATCGAAGCCGCAGAAGCTGCAATCCCCGATGCCCTGCCCAACTTAGACAGGATTTATCCCGTCCTTCGACCCAAAGGGTTCAGCCAAGAACCCTTTGTAAACGCCTTCGATCACACGCCAGTTCGGGATGCTTTCAGCAAGCCACCAGAAAAAGATGCCGAACAGTTAAGCCAACCAGTATTCTTACCCTTTTCGGAAGATATGGAGCTGTTTTTTGTCCAAGACGGCGATCAAGTTATCGAATTCATCACCGCACAAGATTTGGAGCAGCTGGACCTTACACCCCAAACTTTACGGAACCTCGCGCAACTTAATTTACAAAGTCGCAATTGGGATTTGACGATTGAGGGGGGCGACGGCCTGCACATCTTGTCCTTGGACGGAAATTTCGAGACCAGCTTTATGCTAAACCGCCCCTTTTGGGAGGGTGTAGATGTTGGACTGGGAAGTATCGTGGCGGTGGTCGCTGCGCAGGATTTGGTTTTGTTTGTGGACGGGGATGTCGAAGGGGCTATCGACAACCTGCGCACCATTGTCGATCCAACAGTCAATCAATTTCCAAATCCGATTTCGACCACACCCTTGATCTGGGACAATGGAATATGGCGCAACGTTGATTAAAATTGTTTGCACTATTTTGAACGGTGTTTCGCGGGCCATTAACCAAATTCAGTAAGGTCGCGTTAACCTCTTGGCCAACTTGCACATATCGACCCCCTAAATTGTACAACCCTGCATTTTCTGGCGGAAATGGTCAGAAATACCCGCGCTAACTTGTACAATTCAGAGCCTAAAACGTACAATCCCGCTGGAATTTGGCGTTTAAACCTACCCCCAACCTAACCTAAGTCTGGGGTTAACAAAGCGCCCTTAGGTCCGCAGCACAGCCCCTGGGTTCATTATCCCATGTGGGTCCAGTGCCAGTTTGATCGCCCGCATCGATGCCAACTTAACCGGATCGCAGTAGCGTTCCAAATCATCGACTTTCATACGCCCCACGCCATGTTCCGCACTGATTGATCCACCCAATTCATGGGTCAAATCATGGACGATCCGTTTGATCGCGTCGCGCTCGTTCATATGATCGCTGCGCGCGCGTCCCTGTTGTGCAAAAACGTTGTAATGAAGGTTGCCATCGCCCACGTGCCCAAAGCAATTAATCCGATAATCACCAATCTTTTCAATGCGCTGGTTGGCTTCTTCAATGAAACCAGCAAGCGCGCCCAAAGGGACCGAGATGTCATGCGAAGATACCGATCCGATACGTCGATTGGCCTCAGGAATTTGCTCACGAACCGCCCAAAACGCATCCGATTGGGCCTGTGATTGAGCGATTAACCCATCACTCACCAAACCACGTTCCATGGCCTCTTCAAACAAGGTCTCCAACGCCTCAGCAGGATCCATCGCGGCAGGTAATCCAACCTCGATTAAGATACACCACTCTGGTGCAACCTCAAACGGACGCCGCACATCAGGCAAGGTTTCTTCAAGAAAATCAAAGCCTTGTCTATGAATCAACTCAAATGCGCTGACCATTTCACCCAACTGATCCCGCGCTAAAGACAGCAATGACAACGCCGCTTTCGGGTTCTCCACCACCAACATCGCAGTCCCCGTTTTGGCAGGCTTGGGTGACAGTTTCAGCGCCGCAGCCGTGATAATGCCCAGCGTCCCTTCGGACCCAATCAACAAATGGCGTAAATCATATCCCGCGTTGTTTTTGCGCAGCCGACTTAGCCCATTCAAAATTTCACCCGACGGCATCACAGCCTCAAGTCCCAGACACAAATCTCTGGTATTTCCGTACCTTAGAACAGATGTACCGCCAGCATTCGTCGCCAAATTTCCACCAATCCGCGCGGACCCTTCCGAGGCCAGCGACAATGGGAACAACCGATTTTCGCCGTCCGCAGCCGCCTGAACATCCGCCAAGATCGTACCCGCATCTGCAATCAACACGTTCTCTTCAGCGTAAACCTCACGCACAGCGTTCATCTTTTCTAAGCTAATAATCAATGCCTTAGGCCCGCCTTCGGCCACCTGCCCACCAACCAAACCAGTCCCACCACCATACGGGATGATGCCAACTCTCGCAGCCGAACAAGCCTTAACAAGCCTGCTCACCTCACCCGTTGATCGGGGCAAGGCAACCACACTATTCTGGCCCGTATAACGGCCACGTGGTTCCTCAAGATACTGCGCGTCTGCCTCCCGGAAACGACCCGCAGGCAACAGGGCTTTTAAGTTGGATTCAAACTCGTTGGTCAAAGAATTTAGCATCGTCACTCCTGACTAAACATAAACTTAACAGATACTTATCCTGCGTCGGTGCGCCCACGGCGATCACTGCGAAGGGCGGCATACAAAACATGTGTGCGCCAGCGCCCACCAATCTGCAGATAGGACTGCGCCACGCCTTCATATTTGAAGGTGCACCGTTCCAACAACGCTCTAGATGGTTTGTTCTCTGGTAGGCAAGCAGCTTCGATCCGGCTTAAGTCCAATTGCACAAAGGAGTGGTGGACAACTGCCAAGATTGCTTCACGCATATATCCGTTGCGGGCATACGGCTCCCCCGTCCAGTAGCCCAGCGTTCCCGCTTGTGACGGGCCGCGACGCACGTTGTCCAAAGTAATCGCACCAATCAAAGCGCCATCTTCGCGACGTTCTAAAAACAACGGCAATGCTGTGCCCGATGTGACCGAGCGTTGCGCCCAATACACCCTATTTGTGAAGGCCTTACGAGTAAGATGATCTTTTGACCAAACAGGCTCCCAAGGGGTCAAAAAATCGCGACTGTGCGTGCGCAAAGACGTCCATGCCCGAAAGTCGGAATGGGCCGGCTGGCGCAAGGTCAGCCGTTCCGTTTCAATCCGAACTTTGCGTTTGCTCAGCAACATTAAGCGAGGCGCCTGTCCTGAATTTCATCAAGGGTTGGACCACCGTCGATTGGACCATATAGCGCCAAAGCGGCAGGCGCCGAGCCCGCGATTTTCTCTGCAAAATCACGTACATCACCCGTTGTCACCGCATCAATCATCGATACAGTTTCTTCAAGCGGAGGAATGCGATCCCAGATTTGAATAAGCCGCGCGAGACGTTCCGCACGGTTTGATGAACTTTCTAATCCCATCAACAAACCGGCTTTCATTTGGGCACGGGCGCGTGCCACTTCAGCAGGGCTCATGTCACTTGCAGCACGTTTCATTTCATCGACTGTAATCTCGGCCAGTTCACCCAATTGTTCTGCACTGGTGCCTGCGTAAATCGTCGTCATACCTGTATCGGCATGTGCACCCGCTTGGGCGAAAATCGTATAGCAAAGTCCGCGCTTTTCACGGACTTCTTGGAACAACCGGCTCGACATGCCGCCGCCCAAAGCGCTTGCGTAGATTTGAGCCACGTAGATATCGTCAGCGCGATAACCTGGGCTTTCAAAAGCCAAAGCAAAATGCGCCTGTTCCAACGATTTAGTCTGGCGAACTTCACCGCCAACAAATTTCGAGGGTGATAGATCGAATGCAGGCGTTTGTGTCATGTGGCCAAACAGTTCTTCTGCCATTTTGACCAATGCATCATGATCGATCGATCCGGCTGCGGACAAAATCATCTGTTCCGGGCCATAGTGCTGACCAACAAACTTTGAAAGGTCTGCTTTGTTAAAGGCCGATACACGTTCGGTTGGGCCAAGAATCGTACGGCCCATCGGTTGATCCGGATACGACGTTTCTTGCAGCCAGTCAAAAATCACGTCGTCTGGAGTGTCGAGCGCTTGGCCGATTTCTTGCAAAATCACGCCGCGCTCAATCTCAATCTCGTTCTCATCAAAAACCGGATTCAACAAAATATCAGCGATAACATCCAGTGCCAATGGCACATCGTTTTCCAATACCCGCGCATAATATGCCGTGACTTCACGGCTGGTATAGGCGTTGATATATCCGCCAACATCTTCAATTGCCTCAGCAATTTGCAATGCGCTACGGCGTTTCGTGCCTTTGAACGCCATATGTTCTAGAAAGTGTGCAATACCATTTTGGGAAGTTGCCTCATGGCGTGCGCCTGCTCCAACCCAGATACCGATTGTTGCGGATGCAAGACCCGGCATATTTTCAGTGACAATACGGAAGCCGTTGGACAGGCGGTGTTGTTTTAGGCTCACGTGCGGATATTTCCTTTGATATGATCCATCAGCGCACCCAAATCATTCGGGACACGCGTGACGCGTTCTTCACGCTGATACAGGTCTGACATACGCGGAGGCAATGGCGGACGAATACCGCTTGCCGCCTCGACTGCGTCGGGGAATTTGGCAGGGTGGGCTGTTGCCAAGGTAATCATCGGCGTCGCACTGGAAGGTTGATCGCTGGCAACTTTGACGCCAATGGCAGAGTGTGGACACAACAATTCGCCAGTTGTTTTCAAGGTATCGGTAATGGTTACACTTGTTTCTTCCTCAGACGCGCGACCAGAATCGTAGTGACTTTGCAGAACTTGCATTGCGCCTTGGCTGATGTCAAACCCGCCTTGGTTAAGTTCACTCATCAATTGAGCCACGGCATTGCCATCGCGGCCATAGGCGTCAAACAATGCCCGCTCAAAGTTAGAGCTAACTTGGATGTCCATTGACGGGCTAATGGAGGGGGATGTTTCACCCTTGTGGTAGCCCTGCCCGCTTAGGCAACGGTGTAGAATATCATTTTGGTTTGTCGCGACCACCAGACGATCAATAGGCAGCCCCATGCTTTTGGCTATATAGCCAGCAAAGACATCGCCAAAATTGCCGGTGGGCACAGTAAAGCTGACTTTACGATCCGGTGCCCCAACGGAAACGGCCGACGAGAAATAGTATACAACTTGCGCCAAAACACGCGCCCAGTTGATTGAGTTCACGCCAGCCAAACGGACGCCATCGCGGAATTCAAAGTCGTTGAACATGTCCTTTAAGCGGGCTTGGCAGTCGTCGAAATCACCATCCATTGCTAGGGCATGGACGTTGGATTCGATTGGCGTTGTCATTTGACGGCGCTGTACTTCGGAAATGCGCCCATGAGGGTAGATGATAAACACATCGACGTTCTCTAAGCCGCGGAAGGCTTCGATAGCAGCAGACCCTGTATCGCCCGAAGTCGCCCCTACAATCGTGACCCGTTCGCCGCGACGTGATAGCGCTGTTTGGAACAGTTGACCGATCAATTGCATCGCGAAATCTTTGAACGCAAGGGTTGGGCCGTGGAACAGCTCCAGCAAGTAGTGCCCATGATCCAACTGCACCAACGGTGCCCGCGCTGCATGACCAAAACCGGCATATGCCCGTTCAATGATACCTTTGAAATCATCATCTGAGAACGTATCGCCCACAAAAGGACGCATCACCTGAAATGCGATCTCCTCGTAGCTTTTGCCAGCCATCGCAGCGATCTGATCATGGCTAAGCTGCGGAATCGTTTTGGGTACATACAAGCCGCCGTCACGGGCAAGACCTGTTAGCATTGCATCTTCAAATGTAAGTTCCGGGGCTTTTCCCCGTGTCGAGATATATTTCACGTTTGCTTCTCTGATCAGGTTTCGGTTGCGCCGCGCCCAGTGCGCAGCAAGAAATAGGTGGTCATCGCAGCCCAGATAGCAGCAAGCAAAAACCATGTGATAGCGTATTGCAGATGATCGTTTGGAATGTTGACGGTGTCTACAGGCAAGGGCGTTACATCCGTATCTATCGGGGATGATGTACGCAAAACGATCATAATCGGGTCTGTCTTGAGAGCGGCGGCCATCAGTTCAACATCACGGGCAAACCAGATATTTTTTGCGATGTCAGGTGCGGGCGTATACCCATCTGTCTCTTGCGGCCAATGCAGGTTTCCGGTGACTGTTGTTGGGACTTGATCGGCAACTTCGCTGGGCAGCGGATCATTTACAGAAATGAAGCCACGATCCAAAAGAACAGTCCGCCCTTCCAAAACAAGTGGGCTGATTAACTTATATCCAGCACCTATCCGTTTTTGAGAAACAAGGACCCGTAGGTATTCCGGCTTCATTAAACCCTGTGCGGTAACCGACAGATACTTATCAACCACCGGATCTAGGTTTGCAGGTAAAGCGACTGGTGCTTCAGCGATCCGCCCCTCAATTTGGGTCATGATCGCTTGTTTCCATGACAGACGTTGCATCTGCCATACGCCAAGGCTGATGAGGATAGCAGCGCCACCCAGTCCAAAAACCACAAGAAAGATAATGCGCTTCATTTCGCCCTCGTCGCAAACAAGAGAAAGGCGCACGAGTGTTCCCGTGCGCCTTTTCGTTTTAGTGATTTAGCGTTGATGTGCAACCAACACCATCTGTTTTAGATGCCCCACATGTAAACGGCGAAGAACAAAAACAGCCAAACAACATCCACGAAGTGCCAATACCAAGCAGCGGCCTCAAAACCCAAGTGCTGCTCTGGCGTGAAGTGACCCTTAATCGCGCGGATCAAGCAGACGGTCAGAAAGATCGTCCCGATCAATACGTGGAAGCCGTGGAAACCTGTGGCCATAAAGAAGTTGGAATAGAACTCGTCCCCGCCAAATTCCCAGCCTTCGTGCAGCAGGTGTGCATATTCATAAGCCTGTAGCGCAGTAAACGCTATGCCCAAGACGATTGACAGCGCAAGACCGGTAATCAGATCTTTGCGGTTGTTTTCATGAACCAAAGCATGGTGCGCCCAAGTTACAGCGCAACCTGATAGCAACAATACCAATGTGTTGATCAACGGCAGGTGTAGTGCATCAACAGGGTAAATTTCGGGGGCTACGTATTCAGAGCCAAAGTAATCTTCCATCGGATAGATCGCATGTTTGAAAAACGACCAGAACCAAGCGGCGAAAAACATGACCTCGGAGGTGATGAACAAGATCACGCCATAACGCAGGCCAATCTGAACAACTGAGGTGTGATCGCCAATGTGGGCTTCGTCCACAACGCGGGACCACCACGTAAACATGACGTAAAGAACGGCAACAAAGCCGATCAAGAACAGCCAAGGGCCGGAATCGTGCATCCAGATAACGCCACCAAACAGCATTACAAAGGCGGCAACTGCGCCCAGTAGTGGTTCAATGGACGGGGGCAGAATGTGGTAGTCGTGATCTTTTGCGTGGGCCATGAAGCGTCCCCTAGTTCAAGTTGGTGTCGGTGACCTGTTCTAGGGCTGCATAGCCTTCGGGCAAATCAATTTCGTAGAATGTATAGCTTAGTGTGATGGTGTGCACGTATTTTGCGTCACGGTCCGTCACAATTTCCGGGTCCACGTAAAAGCTGACAGGCATCATAACCGTTTCACCGGGTTGTAACACCTGCTCTTCAAAGCAGAAGCAGTCGATTTTATTAAAGAAGTAGCCAGCTTGGTAAGGCGTTACGTTGTAACTGGCCTGCCCAGCGATAGGTTTGCTGGTTGGGTTATGCGCCTCGTAAAAGGCTAACCCAGTTTCACCGATCCGGATTTCCATTTCCCGTACTTCAGGTTTGAATTCCCAGTTCATGTCACTGTGAAGCGATGCATCAAAACGCACTTTGATAGTTTGTTCTAATATTTCGTCAGATGCGACTGTCGAAATTCCAGTTGTACCGCCAAAGCCCGTGACCCGGCAGAACCAGTCGTAAAACGGCACCGATGCCCAAGCCAAGCCGCCCATCAACACAACAAGTGATACGGTTTGCGTAACTGTCTTTTGTGGCCCAGTAAGCTTTTTCATTGGCTGACCTCGTTTGGACGCGGCAATTCAAAATCACCACTGGTGATTTTTGTGAATGTAAGCGCCAGTACCAATACAACAAAAGCACCTAACATCAGGCCAACACCAACGTTGCGGCCTTTGCGTCGTTGGTGAATTTCATGTTCTGCTTTAATCGCCATTACCAGCCACCCAATCCCCAAGGACGCAACAGCGCCTCGGCCAAAATAGCACCGAAGTGCAGGAAGAGATATAAAATAGAGAGTTTGAAAAACTTACGCTCGACTGCATAGTTATCAGCGTCAGCGACCACTTCATCGCGACGCCAGATATCATACGCACCTTTTAGAAACAGAGTATTCAAAACCACCGCTGCTACTAGATAGACAGGTCCACCGATGCTCGTGAAACCAGCACCCACAGCCAAAGCAAACAGCACGACTGTGTAGGCTAGGATATGGCGGCGCGTGCTTGGACGTCCGTGCGTGACCGTCAACATAGGTACGCCCGCATCATCGTAATCAGAGCGCATAAACAATGCCAAAGCCCAGAAATGGGGCGGCGTCCAGATGAAGATCAGGGCAAACATTAGCCACCCCTCGATCGACATTGAGCCAGTTGCGATAACCCAGCCAATCAGCGGAGGAAACGCACCAGCCGCACCGCCGATGACAATGTTCTGCGGTGTCAAACGCTTTAGCCACATAGTATAAACAACGGCATAAAAGAAAATTGTGAACGCCAGAAGGCCTGCAGCTAAGAAATTAGCAGAAAGCCCCAGCATCATCACGGACAATCCGGACAGCGCAACGCCCAAATATAAGGCTTCGCCCGGCTGTACTTTACCGGCAGGAATGGGCCGTGTCGCTGTACGTTTCATAACGCCGTCAATGTCGGCGTCCCACCACATGTTCAAAGCACCAGAAGCCCCGGCCCCTATCGCAAGAAACAGTATCGACGCAAAACCAATCACAGGATGAACCGAAACCGGCGCTGCCAGCATGCCTACAAAGGCTGTGAAAACCACCAACGACATAACCCGCGGCTTCAGCAACGCGAAATAGTCGCCCAAGGAAGCCTCGGTCTCTTTGGTTTGGGCGTTATAGCTGGCGTCTGACATGCTGCTCGCTCTCAAATTATAGTTGGATGAGATAGAAACGGACGGCGGGATTAACCCGCCAATCCAATTTAGTTAGAGGCGACATTTACTGGCAAAGGTGTACCTGCATATTCGTCAATCGCGCCTTTCAGCCAAGCCTTATAGACTTCTTCGCTGACAACTTTAACAGTGATTGGCATGTAGGCGTGGTCTTTGCCGCAAAGCTCTGAACACTGACCAAAGTAGATGCCTTCTTGCTCAGCTTTGAACCAAAGTTCTGCCAAACGACCAGGCACGGCGTCTTGCTTTACGCCAAACGCTGGGATGGTCCATGCGTGGATTACGTCCGCACCAGTCACTTGGACAACAATGGTTTTGTTCACAGGAACCACAACCGCAGTGTCCGTCGCCAACAACCATTCATCGCGAGAATAACCAGCGTCAGCAAGTTTGGCTTCCATGTGTTCGTCCAAAACAAAAGCGGTGACGTTTTCGTCTTCTGGACGTGTTGATGAATCGAGTGTCGCACTCGAACCGATCAAATAGCTGTCAAAGCCAAAGTCGTGATCAACATATTCATGTGTCCAATACCACTGGTTACCAGTCGCTTTGATTGTGACGTCCGCAACTGGAATTTCCTGCTGTCTAAACAAGATTGGAAGCGAAAATGCACCAATTCCTACCAACACAACAATTGGAACAACAGTCCAAAGCACTTCGACGGTTGTATGGTGCGTGAAAGTTGCAGCAACTGGGTTACGCTTTTTGTTATAACGATAAATGCACCAGAACATTAGGCCTGTAACAAACGCTGTGATGATCGTGCAGACCACAACGAGCCAGAAATCAAGCGCCTGAATATCGCGGGCCAATCTGGTGACGGCAGGCTGAAAACCCATTCTACCATCGATCGGTGCACCGATAATTTCTAGATTACCAAGTTTGTCTTGAGCAACAGCAGGTGCCGCCGCGAACGCAGCCAAAAGGCCGGAAGTGGAAAGAAGATTTTTCATGTGTCGTCCTGATCCAGTCATCACTATTGCGCCGGGTGAAAGGACACTCGCGTGAAACACGTCCTCCTCCCGTTGTATTCTTAGTGCTTACAATCATATTCTAACTACAAGATAAAGATGTTCAGGCGCGGCAAACGGACGCTTTTTGACCTAAATCAAAGCATGTGCTGCAAATGTGCCAAAAAATACAGGAAACAATGAATGTCAGACACCCATTTTTCGCCGTTTGAAACCAATCTGGATCGCGAAACCGCTTTAAAAACCCTGCGCGAGGCGACAGCAGGGGCCGATGACGGCGAATTGTTCCTTGAACGTCGCCGTTCTGAGGCAATGGTGTTTGATGATGGCCGATTAAAGACAGCCAGCTACAATGCCTCCGAAGGATTCGGTTTACGTGCTGTGCGCGGCGATGTGACAGGCTATGCTCACTCAACTGAAATTTCCGAGAGCGCCCTAAAACGCGCAACCGCAACCGCAAGATTGGCGGTTGCAGGCGGAGGTGGCACATGGGCAGATGCCCCACAAGCAACTAATACTAAGCTTTATACAGACGAAGACCCCATTGCAGGCGCGTCTTTTCCGGTAAAATTGGACACTTTACGCGCTATGGATGACTTCGCCCGTTCTTTGGACAAACGGGTTGTGCAGGTCACCGCCAGCATTGCCGCTTCAATCCAAGAGATCGAGATTTTACGCCCCGAAGGCGGTTCGGTCCGTGATATCCGGCCCATGACCCGCGTGAATGTATCCATCATAGTTGAAAAAGATGGCCGTCGCGAATCTGGAAGTGCTGGCGGCGGTGGCCGTGTCGGCCTTGATGGCCTTCTTGATCCCACAGATTGGCAGGACAAAACCCGCGAAGCATTGCGCGTCGCTTTGGTAAATCTTGATGCCATCCCAGCCCCCGCAGGCATGATGGACGTGGTGCTTGGCCCTGGTTGGCCCGGCATTTTGCTGCATGAGGCGATTGGCCATGGGCTTGAGGGGGATTTTAATCGCAAGGGGACCAGTGCATTTGCAGGTCTAATGGGAACACGTATCGCTGCGAAGGGTATTACAGTGCTGGATGACGGGACTATTCCTGATCGGCGTGGTTCTATCAGCGTGGATGATGAAGGCACCCCCTCCGCGAAAAACGTTTTGATCGATGACGGCGTTTTGGTCAGCTACATGCAGGACCGCCAGAATGCGCGATTGATGGGCGTTACTCCGACAGGAAATGGAAGGCGCGAAAGTTACGCGCACGCACCGATGCCACGGATGACCAATACCTATATGCTTGGTGGCAATGCAGCACCGGGCGATATTGTTACCGATCTTAAGGACGGAATTTACGCAGTTGGCTTTGGTGGTGGTCAGGTCGACATTACCAACGGAAAATTCGTGTTCAGCTGTACCGAAGCCTATCGTGTTCAAAACGGCGTTGTTGGTGCCCCCGTGAACGGTGCGACATTGATTGGCGATGGTGCCACGGCTCTTAAACAGATTCGCGCCATTGGAAATGACATGGCGCTTGACCCTGGGATGGGAAATTGCGGGAAAGCTGGACAATGGGTCCCAGTTGGAGTTGGCCAACCGACCTTAATGATCGGTGGCCTAACTATTGGCGGAAGCGCCGCTTAAGCAAAAAAGAGCGCGAGGCATTTTTT
>Ga0307996_1000249_pt1 | contig 14235 bp, 22 predicted proteins | sample Davwhametageno35_FD_203143 | JGI IMG/M metagenome (GOLD analysis project Ga0307996, IMG submission 203143) | Marine microbial communities from Davis Island wharf, Antarctic Ocean - #35 | ecosystem: Environmental > Aquatic > Marine > Unclassified | place: Antarctic Ocean: Davis Island wharf...
AGTAGGTCAATCTATTGTAGATTGGTTATGGGGAGGTTTTACAGTAAATAACGCAACTTTAAATCGTTTTTTCAGTTTACACTTTGTAATGCCTTTTGTTATCGCAGGATTAACGCTTTTACATTTAGCATTATTACATAAAGATGGTTCGAACAATCCATTAGGAACTAACAGTGGTGTTGATAAAGTACCATTTTATCCTTATTTTTTTGTTAAAGATCTTTTTGCTTTTTTCTGTTTTTTGTTTTTTTTCGCAACATTCGTTTTCTATTTTCCAAATTTATTAGGACACCCTGACAACTATCTTCCAGCAGACCCAATGCAAACTCCAGCACATATTGTGCCTGAGTGGTATTTTTTACCATTTTACGCTATTTTAAGAGCTATTCCAGATAAGTTAGGAGGTGTTATTGCAATGGGCGGATCTTTAATTATTTTGTTCGTTATACCATTTACAAATACCTCTGAAGTTCGTAGTACAACTTTTAGACCTATTTTTAAGATTTGCTATTGGTTGTTTGTTGTAGATTTTTTAATCCTCGGTTGGGTTGGTCAAAAACCAGTAAAAGATGCTTATATTTTAGTAAGCCAAATCGCTACTGTGTTTTATTTTTTATTTTTCATTGTATTAATCCCATTAGTTGGAATAATTGAAACAAAATTGACTCATTACAAAAAAATTTAAACATAACATTGTAATATATTGTTTCAAAGATTTGTTACTTAGTCAGGTTTTTAATTTACTAAAGCTAAAAATTTTATTTAATAAAGATGATTAATAAAAACAAAAAGTTATTAAAAAATTTAAACATTTTTTCAAACGGAAGTTTATTAACTACATTTAATTATAATTTATTAAATAAAAAGTTTAAACCGGTTTTTTCTGAAAAGGACTTCAAAAGTTTTGAACTTTCTGCAAAAAAGAAGCTATTTAAAACTGATAATTCGTCAAATATATCAACGAGCTATCGAAAAAATTTATTTAAATAAAAACATCTATAATTAAAATATTTATATATGCTATTTACTCCTTTAGAACAATTTCAAATTATTTCAATATTTTCTATCAAAGTGTTATGTTTAGATTTCTCAATAACTAATATGTTATTTATTAATTTAATTGTACTATTAATTTTTAGTTCAATTGTTTACTGTTTTAGTTCAGATATAGATTATTTGAATAAAACAAGTTATTTTTTTATTCCTAACGCATGGCAAACTTTCTTTGAAACTGTTTATGAGGCAGCAGCACAATTAGTTTTTGATAATTTAAACGAAAACGGTGAAAAGTACTTCCCACTTATTGCTGTTATATTTACTTTTATTTTATTTAATAATTTAATTGGTTTAGTACCGTACAGTTTTACAATCACAAGTCATTTAATTGTAACTTTAGGTTTATCTCTCCCAATTTTTATTGGTGTAGTAATTATTGGTGTTCAAAAACATAAAATTAATATGTTGTCTGTATTTTTACCACCAAACACGCAAATTGCGTTAGGTTTACTTTTAGTTCCAATTGAGCTTATTTCGTATATTTTTAAACCTATTAGTTTAGGTGTACGGCTTTTTGCTAATCTAATGGCGGGTCACACTTTATTAAAAGTAATTGTTGGGTTTGCTTGGAGTATGTTATTATTAGAAGATTTTCTTTCAGTATTACATATTGTCCCTTTATTAGTTTTAGTTATTTTAATGGGTTTAGAGTTAGGTGTTGCAATGATTCAAGCTTATGTGTTTACTGTTTTAACTTGTATCTATTTAAATGATAGTATTAATTTATCTCATTAATTAGTAAAATTTTAACTATTTTCATTTATGTTTATTAATATACGAATTTTTTCAAAAAATTTAAATTCTATAAAAGTTCTTTCAAAACTTTTTTCAAACAAAACTTTTGCAGAGGTTTTTAATGTCGCGACAGTGAATAAATCTTTTTACATTAAAACTTTTTCTTTTTTATACACTATTTTAAAGTCTCCGCATGTTAACAAAACTGCTCAAGAACACTTCGAACAAAAAATTTACAATCGACAATTCAAAATTTATTCTTCTCAAAATTTTATAGTATTATCTATTTTAAAATTTATAAAATCTTATATTTTCCCCGATACCAGTTTTAAAATAGAAATTATATCTCAACCTTCTCGGTATCGTCAAAAGGTCAAAAATCAAATAAATTCCGATAATTTTTTACTGTGTAATAAAAGCTCGGGGCTAAAAAATTACATAACAATTCTTAACAATTATGGTAAAGCGATTTTAAAATTACGAAATGGTTCAAATAGCTCAGTTGGTTAGAGCAAAGGACTGAAAATCCTTGTGACGGCAGTTCAAGTCTGTCTTTGAACAGTAATAAATCAATTAAATTATGAACAATAATTTGTTTAATATGGTTGCAACATTAAAAAATGGCCAATTCGTAAAAAAAGCTTATGTTACTCATCAAAAATCTCCTTCTTGTGAATTTGTATTAAATATTTTGTGGGACGAAGGTTTTATTTTAGGTTACAAAATTCAAAAAGAAAATCCCGACATTTTAAAAGTTTTTTTGAAATACAAAAACGAAGAGCCAGGAATAAACTCAATAAAAGTTATAAGTAAGCCAAGTTTAAGAATCTACTATTCGGTTGAACAGCTTTGGAAATTAAAATTAAACGAAGGTGTTTTAATTGTTTCAACAAACAAAGGTTTTATGTCTCTTAAGGAGTGTAAAATAAAAAAAATAGGGGGTGAACCGTTTATTTTAATCAAATGACAATTTATTTAAAAAGATATCTTATTAAAATACCAAGTGATATTACAGTATGTTATTGTGATAAAAAACAAGTTCTTTTAATTAAAGGTCCTCTTGGAAACAAACTTTTAAAGTTACAAACAAAAATTGAAATTTTTGAACAACACAATATATTGTATGTGACAGATTTTTCTTTTGGAAAATTATCAAATAATGGTAAAAAAAATATAAAAACTTTGCGCGGTACAATAATTGCATTAATAAAACAAACATTTTTAGAAGTATCAACAGTTATGCATAAAAAACTAAATTTTGTAGGTGTTGGTTATAAAAACTTTGTTTTAGACGACAAAATACTGCATTTCAAGTTGGGATATAGTCATGATCTTTTTTTCAAAATACCAACATCAGTTTCTATTCAATCCCGCAAAACAACTAAACTATTTATTTCAAGCAATAAATACAATTATGTCTCTCAAATAGCTGCTCTTATTAGAAGTTACAAAATACCAGAGCCGTATAAAGGTAAAGGTATTTCATATAACAATGAAATTATTAAACTTAAAGAAGGTAAAAAAATTTAAATGAAATTAAAAAATTTAAAAATAAAAGAATATACTCTACTTAAATTGCATTTGTTAAAACATCAAGTTTTTAAGAAATCGATATATAATTCAAGAAATTATTTAGAATTAAGTATAAAACAAGTTTTAAATTTAATTTATTTTTATCATCATAAAAATAAGCAAATTATGTTCATCGGTTTCCCCTATATTAAAAACAAATCTATTTTAAAACGGTTTAAACACAGTTTCGTTACTAAAAATTTTTGGGTTAACGGGTTAATGTCAAATTTCGAAGCAAAGAAAAGTCTTAAGAATGTTAACATAAGTACTGAAAACCAAGATTTAATAGTTTTTCTCAATCCAAGTAAAGAAGACTTTGAAATTTTAAACGAACTTATCAAATCACAGATTCCTTTGATCGTGATTGGACACGAAGTGCCTTTAAAATTTAGTGCATTCGTTTGCCAAATACCTATTGTTTCACAAAAGATTTTTGTGAAACAATTCTTTTTTTTTTTAATAAAGTCTGTTTTAAGATAAAATTAAAAATTAATTAGCATGATTAATAAAAAAAAATATCGTAATAAACCCAATTATAAAAAATTTTGTAGCTTAAAGTTAAATGTACAAAATAAACAAAAACTGTTAAAGTTTAAGAATGCTAAATGGCAATTTTTTCTATCCAAAATTAGAATGTCAAAAAAGGTAATGACATGGGTAAATAAATTAAAAAATTCAGATAAGCGTAAATTGCTTCGGCGAAGGCACTATTCGCATATGTTTTTTGATCAAAAAACTTATTCTGTTAATAAATTCACTACTTTTTTTTCAAAACGATACAAACAAACTATAGAAAACAACAGAAGTTTCAAACTTTTTTACGGAAATCTTACGAGAGGGTATTTAAAACATGCTGTTAAAAAAACTAAGCCTGTTTCAAATCAAATAAATTGGAAGATTTACTTCACCGAGTTTTTAGAAAGTCGTATTGATGTTATCTTGTTGCGTTCTCATTTCGTTTTAAGTATTATGAATGCTCGACAATTGATTAGTCATGGTCACGTTTTTGTTAACAAAAAAAGAGTAGAAGACGCACATTTTCGTTTAAAAGAAGGTGATATAGTCACTTTTTCAAAAAAAGGGCAGAAGTTAATCAGAGAGTATTTAATTCAATCCAAAATGTGGCCACTTCCACCTTATTATTTACAAATTAGCTATAAAATATTTCAGATAATATTAATAGATAATGTTAAATTGGCAAACACAGCTGGCATTTTTTTTAAACCTTTAAATTTAGACAGCGTGCTAAAAGCTTACTCAGTCTAGAAGCTTCTATATAGTTAAATGATTTGTGTACGCTTCTTTTTTCTTCAGTAGCTCAGTGGTAGAGCGTGTGGCTGTTAACCACCAGGACGTTGGTTCAAATCCAGCCTGAAGAGATAAATTTGTCTTTAATTAAAAAATTTTAAAGTTTAATATGGAGATAATCGGGCTTGAACCGATAACTTTGTGCTTGCAAAGCACACACTCTACCAATTGAGTTATATCCCCTCTTATAATAAAAATTTATTTTACGTAATTTATGTAACTATAGCTGATTAACCACAAGTTGTAGTCTAAATCTTTGTTAATTGTGGTAATTGAATTAATATTTTTATTGATTTTCTTGGTTCGTAATTTTTTAATTTCAATAAAATTAGAAATACTTGTAGAAATTGAGTAATAATAAAACACGTACAGACTAATTAATAGTCCAAATAATTGAGCACCCAGCGTTAAAAGATCAAATTGTGGAATAAAAAGTTTTAAATTTTGTAGCTCATTTGGTGAAATTGGTAGACACGTCAGACTTAAAATCTGATTCTTTTCAAAGAGTATCGGTTCAAGTCCGGTAATGAGTATAAATTAAATTTACATTAAAGTAAAAATAACGTAATGTGGTGTTTGTTAGCAGGCAAATTAATGGCTTTAATTAGTTATTCAATAATTTTACAAACAATTGAAAGTATTAATGAACTAAACTATTTAAATACAATTTTTGGATGGTTTTTAGTGGAACATCTGTTTGAAGAATATTCTAAAACGGCTGGCAAGTTTTTTTTAGTCAACCGGGATTTCCGAAATTTAATTAAAAACGTTTTAATCGTAATACGAAATGTTATAGGGTTTGCCTATTTTTTAACATTAGTAGAGCTTTTATTAAGTATCTCTCTGTTAATTACACTAATTTACTGTTTATATTATTTATTTTTTATAAATAAAGTAAAAGGTGTAAAAAATGAGATGCTGATTCTCGCGTATTACAGTTTTATTATATATGTTTTGTTAATAAAACTTATCATTTCATTTAATTGGTTTGATGTCTGTTTTCTTGTCAAATCATTCCTAATCTTTTCTTTTAATTTTTTAATTTTGTATTATTTTTACTTAGCGATTTGTTTTTTATTTAATCAGTTTAAATGTTTTAGCAAAAAGTTAAAAATAAGACAGAGAAACGTTTTAATAGTCAAAATTCCTTTTTATCTCTTAAATATGTGTTTTTTATTTATTATTTTATGTTATATCATTTCGTTTACAAGCACACAAAACAATAATGTTATTCAAGAAATTTTTGCGAAAATATTATTATTTTATAGCTTTATCTATTATACAACTTAACTATTTTTTTAATTTTTACTAACAAAGTATACATGCCTACAATTAACCAATTATGTAAAACCCCAAGACAAACTAAAAAAAGACGAAATAAAGTGCCTGCACTGGATGCAAACCCTCAAAAAAAAGGAGTTTGCACTAAAATTTTTTTACGAACACCGAAAAAACCAAATTCTGCACTAAGGAAGCTTGCACGACTCCTGTTAACTAACGGTAAACAAGTATCCGCTTACATACCTGGCGAAGGTCATGATCTTCAAGAGTATTCTACAGTTCTAATTAGAGGCGGGCGAGTTAAAGATTTACCAGGTATCAAATATCATTTGGTAAGAGGTAAACTTGATTTTTCAGGTTTGAAAAATCGTAAAACTTCACGGTCTAAATACGGAACAAAAAAAATTACAACTTTTATCTAATGAAACGTGAAACGTTAATACAAAACATATTTAATCATATAATGGTTAATGGTAGTAAAGCAACATCTGAGAAACTCTTTTTTAAAACTTTGAAATCGATTCAAAAAGATTTATTGAAGAAAAATTTTGAAGAAATTTTAAAAGTATCTTTAATAAATAGTTCTCCAACAGCTTACATGAAAAGAATTCAAAGAAAACGAAAACGAACTACTGAGTTTCCTTTTTTACTAAAGCCAAAAACAAGAATTTCTTATGGCATTAAACTTTTAGTAGATTCATCAAGAAAAAATTTGCAAAGTTCTTTTTATAAGATTTTGAAAGCAGAACTTATTAATTCTTCAAAGAAAAAAAGTTCAAGTTTTAATCGTAAAACGGATATACACAAAGAAGTTTTTTTGAAGAAAAAATTCGCAAATTTTCGATGGTTTTAGTTTAAATTTGAAAATAAAAATTATAAATAACTTTTTGATTCTAAGATAATACGCTTAAAAGGACTTGAACCTTTAGCCTTCGGGACCGAAATCCGACGCTCTATCCAATTGAGCTATAAGCGCAGTCACTGATTATTTTATATGATTCAACAACAAACAATACTAAGAGTTGTCGATAACTCGGGAGCAAAAAACGTAAAATGTATAAAAGTGTTAGGTGGATTTAAAAGACGGTTTGCCAAATTAGGAAACGTTATAATAGTTTCTGTTAAAAATTTGCGTAATAAATCTCGAAACACTTCAAAAGTTAAAAAAGGAGAAGTCTACAAAGCGCTTATTGTAAAAACAAAAACTAAACAATCAAATAAAGATGGCTCGTGTTTAGTTTTTAACAAAAATGCTGTTAGTTTAATGAACAAACAAGGTAAACCTTTAGCTAGTAGAATTGTAGGTCCTGTTTCAAAAAAATTAAAAAAAGGTAAATTTTCTAAATTTGTAAATATTTCACTTGGGACGGTTTAATAATGCATTTCTTAAAATATTATAATGAAAATATCGTAAAATACGATTTAATAAACAAGTTTCGGTATCAAAACGTAACAGATTTACCCGAATTGAAATCTGTAAGTATTAGATTTCAATGTGAAAAATACGAAATGAAAAATTTGATAGCCGCGTTAGCCGCTTTAAAACTAATTACGTCACAAAAAGCTTTCATTTTGGTTTCTAAAATTGCTAATATTTCGTTAAAAACTAGGAAGGGTCATCCAATAGGGTGCAAGATTACTTTACGAAACACTAAAATGAATGAGTTTTTTGTGAAATTCATAAATAAACTTACCCTTTCGACTATAAAGACTTCAAATTTTGGTACATTTTCGTTTAAAATACAGAATGTTTTTGTGTTTGATATGTTAGAAAAAAATTATCAATTTTTCAATAAACTGAAAAACTTAAACATTGATATAACAACATCGGCGTCAAACCATAAAGAGTGTGCTTTTTTGTTAAAATCTTTCAAAATTAAAACGTGCAGCTAGACTCGCAAATGTAACTCAATTGGTAGAGTGTAACCTTGCCAAGGTTAAAGCTGAGGGTTCAAATCCCTTCTTTTGCTATAATAGTGGATAAGTGGCCGAGTGGTTTAAGGCGTTAGTTTTGAAAACTATTGTATTGAAAAATACCGTGGGTTCGAATCCCTCCTTATCTTTCCACATTACGTAAAAGGCTAAATAACATAATTGGTAATGTATTAGATTGCAAATCTTGTAATACTGGTTCAAATCCGGTTTTAGCCTTAAAAATTATATATGATTACGACAGTTTGTATTATTCTTAAAATTCTTGCTATAGTTGTACCTTTATTAATTTCGGTAGCTTATTTTACTATAGCTGAACGAAAATTTATGGGTAGTATCCAAAGACGAAAAGGCCCTAATGTTATCGGCTTTCTAGGGCTATTACAGCCCTTAGCCGACGGGTTAAAGCTTTTTGTTAAAGAAACTATCTTACCAAGTAATTCTAACCTTTATGTATTTCTTTTAGCTCCAATCTTAACTTTTATTTTAAGTTTAATTGGATGGGCTGTAATACCATTATCTGAAACGCTTGTTATTTCAGACTTAAATTTAGGTGTCCTTTATTTATTTGCTATTTCCTCATTAAGCGTTTATGGTATAATACTAGCGGGTTGGGCAAGTAATTCGAAATACCCTTTTTTGGGGGCTTTAAGATCAGCTGCGCAAATGATTTCTTACGAAGTATCTATTGGCTTTATTATTGTTAATATTTGTGTGTGTGCAGGTTCTTTTAATCTAAGTACCATTGTTTTAGCTCAAAAAAACGTGTGGTTTATAATTCCATTGTTCCCAATGTTTGTGTTATTTTACATTTCTATGTTAGCAGAAACTAACAGGCACCCTTTTGACTTGCCTGAAGCCGAAGCTGAACTAGTTTCTGGGTATAACGTAGAGTATTCGGCTATGACATTTGCTTTGTTTTTTTTAGGTGAATATGCGAATATGTTGCTAATGAGTGCTTTTTCATCAATATTATTTTTCGGAGGATGGTTACCATTATTTAACTTTTTACCATTTAACATACTTCCTGGCAGTTTTTGGTTATCTATTAAAATTATATTAGGCGTCATTTTTTTTATCTTAACACGCGCTGCTTTACCTCGTTACCGATATGACCAATTAATGCATATTGGATGGAAGTCTTTCTTGCCTTTGTCTCTAGGTTATTTAGTGTTTACAATAGGAGTGTTAGTCAGTTTTAACTGGTTACCTAATTAATTAATCCATTATTTTTAAAATAGTAGTAATTATCATTAATTCATACACAACTCCAAAACAAAAAACTAACAATAACTGACTAACAACGTCCGGAGGAGTCAATAACGTTGCAAATCCGAAAAAAAAGAAATACATAGGTTTTCTACTGTTTTTTATAAATTCTAATTTTTTATTGAAAGAATTAAGGGCCAAAAAAAAACTTAAAAAGAATTGCCCTACAAATACAACAACCCAATAAATAAAAACGTATAAGGTTAAATACTCATTAATCCGAGTTTCTAAAAATATATTAAGAACATCTTTAGACGTATCTTGAAAACTTAAAAAAAATGACCAAGTTAAAGGTAACACTAGACTTGTCAACATCTGTACGCTCACCAACCAAAAAACAAAACTTAAATATAAGACTTTTTTGAGCATACTTTTTTCGATTGGATAAAGCGCAGGACTTAAAAACGTTAACATTTGGTAAAACAAAAAGAAAATTGTTAATTGAAATGCTGTAAGGTAAGATAAGGTTAAATATGTATAAAAGATATCGGTTATGTTTGTTGCTATAAAATAGAAAGAATTATCTAAAAACAAGGGCAGCGTAGGCAAAACACACAAAAATAGAACAACTTCTTTATTCAAATAAGCAGTTAACAAGGTAGTAACCCAACAGGAAATGATTAAAATACTGCGGGCTTTTATTTCTAGAAAATATTTTAATAACATTTTTTAACATTATGAAGGAGAATAGTTCAGTTGGTAGAACAGTGGTTTCCAAAACCAAAGGTCAGGGGTTCAAGTCCCTTTTTTCCTGTTTTTTTTTTTTATTGAAATAAACTTACGTTTTTTTAAAAATACTTTTAAGTTAGATACCATTTTTGGAATATCTCCAAAAACTAATAAACAAAATAAAATGAAAATAATTAATTGACTAACGCTAAAACGTCCCATATAATTTTCAATTTTTGCTAAAATAAAAAGGCTTGTAGTTCAGGGGTAGAACGTACCGCTCATAACGGTTTAGTCGCAGGTTCAAATCCTGCCGAGCCTAAAATTTAGATATTAAAAATGAAATTTGAATTAAAAGATTACAAATTAGAAAAAACAAAACGTTATTTTCAAAAAACGCCTGCTTTTTTGGTTTTTAACGTATCAAATTTAAACTCAAAAAACTGGTTGGAAGTAGAACAAACTCTTTTTAACTATAACTTAAAATACCACAAGATTTGCAACACTTTAGCGAAAAAGTTTATAAAAAAATCCATATTTAAAAATATTTGTCTAACAGTTAACGGATTTACGTGTTTTGTACACTTCGATCTTAAAGCTAATTCTGACTTGGACCCAAAAAAAATTAAAAAATTAAATTCTTTTATGACCTTTCTCGGTTTAAAATTCAATCAAAATTTTTATTCTTTGCCTCAACTGGACAAAATTTCTACACTTAATTATAAAAAAAATATTAATATTTTTAATAATTTATTAAAAAAAACAATAAAACTCCCTTATTATAAATTAAATAAATAAAAATCGAAATAATGTGATTCGAACACATGACTTCCTGTACCCAAAACAGGCACGCTACCGGGCTGCGTTATATTTCGAAAATAACTTTGAAAGAAAGAAGTAGGATTCGAACCTACGGTGGGATAGACCCAACAGATTTACAATCTGCCACTTTAAACCGCTCAGTCATTCTTTCTATAGTTTTAAACTAACGTAACACTAATCGTTTTGTTCGCCATTTTATTCTTCGGACCTTTTTAGGACGACACCCGTTGTGCGGTAAAAAATCTAAAATTTGAACAGATTTTATAAATAATTTGTTTTTTAAAGCTCTTAAGAGAAAAAACACATGAAACTTTTTGGCATTTTTAAAGTGTAACGCAATAGGTTTATTCTTTAAAAATCTTGCTTTTGATAATAGAATTCTAAAAATATTTATTAACGCAACAGGTTGCTTCTTTTTTTGCTTTTTTGTCAAATTAACAAAACCCGCAGAAAATGATGCTTTTGGATTTCCAGCAACGTCCGTTACGTTAATTAAAGTGTTTGTTGGTGATAAATTTACATTTACAATGTAATTAACTAAATTTTTATTTAAAACTTGGTGTTTGTTTTGCCAATCTTTTTTAGATTTTATATTTATTTTGCTGTTTAACATCTTTATCGAAGCAGCGGAGGCTCGCTTGAGCTTTAAGCTACCTAAAAAGTTCGACAACACTTCCAACGTTTTCACATTGCTTTTTAAAGAACTTAAAATTTTGTTTTGTGATGATATTTGTTTGAATATGTTTGATAAAATCATAAATAAAAAATATACTTTTTGCTAAAATGAAACTTAAAACTTTTAAACCAACAACTCCTTCAAATAGAAATCTAATTAGACTAAACAATACAAATTTCCAAAACCCTCCGTTATTGAAAAACAAAATAAAAGGCTTGAAAAATTCCGCAGGAAAGAATTCTACGGGAAGAATTACGGCTTACCACCGGGGTGGTGGACATAAAAAACGGTACAGAAAAATAAATTTTAACAGGACGGAAAACTCTACGGCTATAGTTACTAGTATAGAATATGACCCTTGTAGATCGTCAAATATAGCTTCAATTTACGATATAAAAAGGGGAACGTATTGTTATATTTTAAGTCCCAAAAATTTGAAAGTCGGTGATATTATTAAATCAGGTAAAGAAGCTGACTCGAAAAACGGACATTCTTTATCTATTGCCAAAATACCTGTAGGAACACTAATTCACAACGTTTCTATAAAATCTAAGAAAAAATCTCAAGTAAGTCGTGCTGCAGGTACTTTTTCGCAATTATTAGAAAAAACCTCAAATTCAGGTCGTTTAAAACTAAGTTCAGGGAAACAATTAATGGTTTCAGTCGATTGTTTTGCTACAATTGGCGTTGTTTCAAACGAACTTTCTTTTTTGACTACTGTAGGTAAAGCTGGTAGATCACGTTGGTTGAATAAACGGCCCACTGTGCGAGGCGTCGCGATGAACCCTATAGATCATCCACACGGTGGTGGTGAGGGTAAAACTTCTGGTGGAAAGTCTTCCGTAACTCCTTGGGGTAAACCAACAAAAGGAGGAAAGACTAGTAGATCTAAGAACAAGTTAATTCTACAAAACAAAACTTAATTTTAATAAATGAGTAGAGCTAAATGGAAAGGGCCTTTTATATCAAACCAGCTTTTATTAGATTGTAAAAAAGCGAAATCTTTAAAAAAAAACGAGATTTATACAAAATCTAGAAATTCAACGATTGTACCATTTTTAATTAATTTAACGATTCATATTTATAATGGAAAAACGTTTTCGAAGGTTAAAATTACAGAACACATGATTGGTCATAAATTAGGAGAATTCTCTCCTACCCGGAAAAAATTTTCGTTCAAAAAAAAAAAAAATAAATAAAGACAATGGGACAAAAAAAAAACTCCACAATTTTCAGTTTAAGTTTGAAAAACTCCGAATGGAAATCAAAATATATAGAAAAAAATACAGAAGAATCCTCTTCATTGCTACACAAAAACGTAGAGACTCGAAGTTATTTAACTCAAATTTTCAAGCTCCATGGTTTAACCCTTCATAGCTGTGCAATTGATTATACTCAAAAATCGATAAATTTATTCATATTGTTTTTTGAAAAAAAAACAGAAACAGGCGTTTTCTACAAACAGCACTTAAAAAAGCTCAAAAGGAAAAAAATAACTTCCATGCCAACCTCTAAAAGCACATTTTTGTATGTAAATTCTAAAGAACTCATTTTTCATATTGTTAATAATATTTTAATAAAAAATTTAAGTTTATTTTTTAAAAACCGGACAATTAACATTAAAGTTCAAAATTTGAACGAAAAGTTCGCTTCCTTGCTTCGTAAAAACATTTCTTATTATAAAACTATACAACGAGTAGCAAGAACCTTTAAACGGTTTACGAAAGACAAAGTGTTTAAAGAACTAATTAAAGTGTTTTTTATTGCAACCTTTGAAAAAGATTCTTCAAAATTAATAGCTAAATCCATAAGTCGTTATTTTACAAAACACAAAAAGCGGCACGGCCTTATAATTTTTTTTTTGAAAAAAATTTTACTAGACTTACAGTCCCTAAAATTTTCAAAAATAAAAGGGATGAAAATTATAATAAATGGTCGTTTTAATGGAGCACAACGATCAAATAGAAAAATTATTAAAATTGGAATTGTACCTTTACAATCTTTTGTATCCACTATTAGTTACTTTGAAGACACGGCTTATACCAAAAACGGTACTTTTGGTATCAAAGTTTGGATTTGCGAGAAAGACTGATAATATTTCATATGTTCTTACAACCAAAACGATCAAAATATAAAAAAGCTCGGAAAGGAACTCTTCCAAAACTAGAATTCCGGTCTAACAAATTGCAATTTGGAACAATAGGGCTTAAAGCTCTTGAGTCTGGCACACTTACAGCTCGTCAAATTGAAGCAGCAAGACAGTCTATAAGTCGAAAAATAAAACGGAAAGGAAAACTTTGGATTAGAGTTTTTCCGTCTTTGCCAATTACAGCAAAACCTACAGAAGTTCGAATGGGTAAAGGGAAAGGAGCTGTTAGCCATTGGGCTTGTAAAGTTGGAGGCGGTGCTATATTGTTTGAATTATGTGGTGTTACTAAAAATACTGCAATATTGGCTTTTAAAACTGGGGGTGCTAAATTGCCTATAAGAACTTCAATTTTCGAATAAAAATACTTTTTGAGACAACTACGCTAAATTTTTTGATGATAAACTTTGAATTGAAAAATAAAAGCTGCTTTAAAGTTTCCGATAACCTTATATTATTTGTTTATTAAAAAATAAATATTAAAACTATTTTATGTTATTACAAGCAGCTAAATTTATAGGAGCAGGACTAGCCACAATTGGGTTAGCAGGTGCAGGAGTTGGTATTGGTACAGTATTTGGTGCATTAGTTATTGGTGTATCACGAAACCCTTCTCTAAAAGACGAATTATTTAAATTAGCAATTCTAGGATTTGCTTTAACAGAAGCTATCGCATTATTTTCTTTAATGATGGGATTCTTAATTCTTTTCGCACTATAATTTGTTATAGACTTTATTTATAAAGATACAACAAACGGGTACGTAGCTC
>Ga0307996_1000250_pt1 | contig 14162 bp, 9 predicted proteins | sample Davwhametageno35_FD_203143 | JGI IMG/M metagenome (GOLD analysis project Ga0307996, IMG submission 203143) | Marine microbial communities from Davis Island wharf, Antarctic Ocean - #35 | ecosystem: Environmental > Aquatic > Marine > Unclassified | place: Antarctic Ocean: Davis Island wharf...
TTTTCTTAGAGTACATAGCTAGACCTCAGACGGCAGAAATATTCTTTGAGGATGTTTTGATGGCTTGTGTTTTTTATGGTATGCCTATTCTTGTGGAGAACAATAAGCCGAGGCTTTTATATCACTTTAAAAATAGAGGGTACAGAGGCTTTTCCACTAATAGACCTGACAAGGTGTATAACAAGCTTTCTAAGACAGAGAAAGAACTTGGTGGGATACCTAACTCATCTGAAGATATAAAGCAAGCTCACGCAGCATCTATTGAGTCTTATATAGAAAAGCATGTTGGATTCGATATGGACGGAGCTTTTAGAAATTCTGAAGATATAGGGTCTATGCCATTTAATAGAACACTTCAGGATTGGGCTAAATTTGATATCAACAACAGAACGAAACATGATGCGTCTATTAGCTCTGGATTAGCAATAATGGCTTGTCAAAAAAACCTTTATAAGACTGAAAAAACACAATCAAAAATAAGTATTAACTTTGCAAGGTATAGTAATGATGGAAATCGAAGCCAAATAATTAGATGAAAGAAATAAACGTAAATATAAAGTCAACAAGTTTTCCTAATCAATTTGCATCTGATGCAGAGAAAAAAACAGAAGAATTTGGTTTGCAGATTGGTCAAGCTATTCAGTATGAGTGGTTTAAAAAAGATAGTAATAACTGTAGATTCTATGAGCAATCAAGAGAATTTAATAGGTTAAGGTTATACGCTAGAGGGGAACAGTCTGTGGGTAAGTACAAGAACGAGATTTCGGTTGATGGAGACTTATCTTACTTAAACCTTGACTGGACACCAGTTCCAATACTACCTAAGTTTGTAGATATTGTTGTTAACGGAATGTCTGACAGATTATTTAAAGTTAAGGCTTACTCTCAGGACGCACTATCTCAATCTAACAGGAACAAGTATCAGAAGACTCTTGAAAAGCAAATGATTGCAAAGCCTATTCTTGATATTATTCAGGAGAAGACTGGAGCTAATCCTTTTGTTGTAGACCCAGAAACTTTGCCTAAGACAGACGAAGAACTATCTCTTTATATGCAGCTTAATTTTAAGCCTGCTATTGAAATAGCAGAGGAAGAGGCTATTAACACTATACTAGAGGAAAACAAATACATTGACTTAAGAAAGAGGCTTGATTACGATTTAACCGTATTAGGAGTGTCTATTGCAAAGCACGAGTTTTTACCAGGTTCAGGAGTAGAGATTAAGTACGTAGACCCAGCAAATGTGGTTTATAGTTACACAGAAGACCCTCACTTTAAGGATTGTTTTTATTGGGGAGAGATTAAATCTGTTCACGTTAATGAGATAAGAAAGATTGACCCTACGATAACTAACGAACAGTTAGAGACTATATCTAAAAGTGGTCAGAGTTGGTACGATTACTATAACGTGGCTCAGAATTATGACAATGATATCTTTAGTCAAGACACGGCTACTCTTCTTTACTTCAACTACAAGACCACTAAAAATATAGTATACAAGAAGAAGGTTTCTGATAACGGAAACATAAAAATGATAGAAAAGGATGATGGGTTTAATCCTCCTGATGAAATGATGGAAGAAGCTAAGTTTGAAAAAGTTTCAAAAACTATTGACGTTTGGTATGATGGCGTTATGGTTATGGGGACAAATATCATTCTTAAGTGGGAAATGGCTGAAAATATGGTGAGACCAAAGTCTTCATCTCAGCACGCTATTCCTAACTACGTGGCTTGTGCTCCAAGAATGTACAAGGGTAACATTGAGTCTTTAGTTAGAAGGATGATTCCTTTTGCAGATTTAATACAAATTACTCATTTAAAAATACAGCAGGTAATTGCTAAGGTTGTCCCTGATGGTGTCTTTATTGATGCAGATGGGTTAAACGAGGTAGACCTGGGGACAGGTGCTGCATACAATCCAGAGGATGCTTTAAAGTTATACTTCCAAACAGGTTCTGTTATTGGTAGGTCGTATACTCAAGATGGAGAATTTAACAACGCAAGAGTTCCAATTCAGCAACTTACATCTAATTCTGGTGCAAGCAAGATGCAGATGCTTATAGGTAACTATAATCATTACTTAAACATGATTCGTTCTGTAACTGGTCTTAATGAAGCTAGAGATGGTTCAACACCTGACTCAAATGCTTTAGTAGGCGTTCAGAAGTTAGCAGCATTAAACTCTAACACTGCTACTAGGCATATATTAGATGGAAGTCTTTATATTTATAGAGCACTATCTGAAGGTATATCGTATAGGGTTGCAGATATATTACAGTATTCTGATTTTAAGGAGGACTTTATAAATAAGATAGGGAAGTACAATGTAGGAATATTAAATGAGATTTCAGATTTATATATTTATGACTTTGGTATTTTTATTGAAATAGCTCCAGACGAAGAGCAAAAAGCAATGCTTGAGCAGAATATACAAATTGCTTTATCTAAAGCAGACATCAACCTTGAAGATGCTATTGATATTAGAGAGATAAAGAATCTTAAGTTAGCTAATCAGCTTCTAAAAATGAAGCGTATTAATAAGCAAGAGAGAGAAGAAAAGATGGCTATGCAGAATCAGGCTATGCAAGCACAACAGCAACAGCAATCGCAACAACTTGCTGCTCAAACAGCTATGCAGAAGATACAGGCTGAGACTCAATCTAAGATGCAGATTAATCAATCTGAGATAGATGGGTTGATGATAAAGATGGAGAGAGAGGCTCAATTAAAAGTAGAGCTAATGGATAAAGAATTTTCTTTACAGATGCAGCTTAAGGGAGTGGAGGTTAATGCTGTAAAAGATAAAGAGGTTATGAAGGAGGATGCTAAATCCAAAAGAATAAGCCAGCAGAGTACACAACAATCAAAATTAATCGAGCAAAGAAAAAATAATTTACCACCTGTCAATTTTGAATCTAACGAAGATAGCCTTGATGGTTTTGACTTCGCTGAGTTCAATCCTAGATAGTTATAATAAAATTTATGTATCTTTGCAAATAAAATCAAATAACAATGGAAATTAAAGTAAGAGAAGTCGTACAAGGAGAAGAGAAGTCTACTCAAGAAATTGAAAGAGACCTTTTAGTTAAACACGAAGAGAAGTTTAACGGTGAGCCAGAGGTTACAAGTGTAACAGAAAATGTTAACGCTCCTTTAGAAGAAGATGTAGCCGAAGAAAATATAGTTACAGATACTGAATTAAGGGAGGAGGATATCCTTTCATTTATTAAGAATAAATACGGAAGGGAGTTATCTTCATTAGAAGAGATTACTGCTGAAAAAGAAAGTTCTGAAGTTAATTTACCCGAAGATGTTGCTGCTTATTATAAGTACAAACAAGAAACAGGTAGAGATATTAATGACTTTGTTAAGTTAAATAGAGATATTGATTCGCAAGACCCTGACAATTTGTTAAGGGATTACTTGGCAGCTACAGAGAAAGGGCTAGATAGCGAAGATATTGATGCTTTAATGGAGGACTACAATTACGATGAAGACTACGATGAGGAGTCAGATATTAAGAAGATTAAAATAAATAAAAAGAAAACTATTGCCAAGGCTAAAGAATACTTTGAGTCTGAAAAAGAAAAATACAGGATTCCTCTTGAGTCAAGTGGGAGTTCTATTTCTGAAGAAGACGCAAGGGGTTTAGAGGAGTATAAGCAGTATGTTCAACAGGCGACCACTTATGAGGAGGAAGCAAATCGTAAATCTGAATGGTTTATGAAGAAGACTGACGAAGTTTTCGGAGGAGAGTTCAAAGGTTTTGAGTTTTCCCTTGATGATAACAAGAAGGTTTCATTCTCTCCTGGTGATGCAGCAGAATTAAAGTCAATTCAAGAGACTCCACAGAATTTCATTAAGAAGTTCTTGGATGATGATGGGTTACTTAAAGACGCTGTCGGATACCACAAGTCATTAGCCGTAGCGATGAACCCTGAAAAATTTGCTAAGTTCTTTTACGAGCAAGGTAAATCGGAGGCAGTAGATGATGTAATGCGAAAGACTAAGAACGTGAATATGTCTGAGCGTTCAACGCCTAACTTCAACTCTAAAGGGGGGACTCAATTTAAAGCTTTAAACCCAGGAGCTGGGAAAGGCTTAAAAATAAGAAGTAAAAAATAAACATTAAAAAACAAAAAAAATGGCAGGACAAGTAAATGCAACGCCAGGATTTGATTTACAGCCAAGTGCTCAACAAGTCCCTACGGCAACAAACTACATTACCAACTTTGATTTCTTGAATCAGTATCTTCCAGATACTTACGAGAAAGAATTCGAAAGATATGGTAACAGAACAGTATCTTCATTCTTAAGAATGGTAGGAGCTGAAATGCCTTCTAACTCAGACCTTATCAAGTGGTCAGAGCAAGGAAGACTACACACAAAATACACTAACGTAACTACAACTGCATTAGTAGGAGATGACGTGGCTACATTTACAGTAGCAGACGCAGGCGTACCAGGAACTAATCCTTTAGTTGCTAACGCTGATGTTTCTATCGCAATCAGAGTAGGACAGACTGTAATGGTTTCAGGAGCGACAGGTTCTAATAAGGCTATCGTTACTGCAGTACCAACAGGAAATACTTTTACAGTAGCTTACTATGAAGCAGCAGGACAGGCTTTTGCAGCAGCAGAGGTTTTAAGCGTATTCATTTACGGTTCTGAATTCAAAAAAGGAACAAATGGAATGCAAGGTTCTTTAGAGGCTGATAGTTCAATCTTTGAAAACTCTCCAATTATCTTAAAAGATAAGTATGCAGTATCAGGTTCTGATATGGCTCAAATTGGATGGGTTGAGGTTACTACTGAAAACGGAGCTAACGGATACTTATGGTACTTGAAGTCTGAGCACGAAACTCGTTTGAGATTCGATGACTACTTGGAAACTTCAATGATTGAGGCTGTACCAATGGCTAACACAAATGCTGTAAACGCAGCAGCAGCTAAAGGTTCTGAAGGTATCTTCTATTCTGTTGAAAACAGAGGAAACGTATGGGGAGGTGGTTTTCCAGTTTCTTTATTAGAGTGGGATAGTGTTGTATCTAGATTAGACAAGCAGGGTGCTATCGAAGAAAATGTATTGTTTGTAGACAGAGACTTTGGTTTCGGTATTGACGATATGTTAGCTAGTCAGAACTCTTACGGTTCAGGAGGTACATCTTACGGTCTTTTCGATAATGACAAAGAGATGGCTCTTAACTTAGGATTCACAGGATTCAGAAGAGGATACGATTTCTACAAGTCAGATTGGAAGTACTTAAACGACCCAACAATGAGAGGTGGATTAGCAACAGGAGCTGTAAGCGGACTATTAGTTCCAGCAGGTTCTACATCTGTTTATGACCAAGTTATGGGGAAAAACGCTAAGAGACCATTCTTACACGTTAGATACAGAGCTTCTGAAACTGAAGACAGACGTTACAAGACATGGATTACAGGTTCAGCAGGTGGTGCACAGACTAGCGATTTAGATGCTATGGAAGTGAACTTCTTGTCTGAGAGAGCTGTATGTACTTTAGGTGCAAACAACTTCTTCTTATTCCAAGACTAAGTATAAAAACTAAAGGTAGGGGTCGCAAATTGCGACCTCTATTTTTTTTAATATAAATCAAATAAAAATTATATCAAATGACAAAGAAAAAAACAAAAAGTGTAGATAAGTTCTACAAACTAACAAGAGACGCAGCTCCTCTTTCTTACATGCTGCCTACAAGGAACTCAAGAAAGTTTCCTTTAATGTATTTTGACGAAGACACCAACTCTAACAGAGTACTTCGTTACTCATCAAACCAAAAGACACCATTTGAAGATGAACAGGATGATAATGCAATATTACAGCCTGTGGTATTTGAAGACGGAATGTTAAGCGTTCCAAGAACAAATCCAGTACTTCAAGAGTTTTTACACTACCACCCACTTAATGGGGTTAAGTTCGTAGAGATTGACAATGAAAAAGATGCCTCAATAGATGTTGAAATACTCAACCTAGAAATTGATGCACTTATAGCTGCAAAAGAACTTGACGTTAATATGCTTGAAAATATAAGCAGAGTACTATTTGGAAGAGACACATCAAAGATGTCTACTGCCGAAGTAAGGCGTGATATATTGGTTTTTGCAAAAAGAGAACCTGAATACTTTTTAGACACACTAACAGACCCTAATCTACAGTTACAGGGTAATGTTCAGTTGTTTTTTGATAAAGGTTTAATATCTTTCAGAAAAAATAATACAGAGGTTTGGTACAACACATCCTCAAATAAAACAAGAATGCTAACAGTTCCTTACGGAAATGATTCCAAGGAGACGGTAGCTTCTTACTTATCAAGTGACGATGGTCTAGAATCATTGAAAATGCTTGAAAATTTATTATAAGAATAATAATTAAAAATATACACAGTAGAGGGAGGAGCATTTTTATGCTCCTCTTTTTTTTTGCTTATCTTTGTAAAAAAGCAAAGGATGATAAACACAGTTAGAAATACGGTACTGTCTGTACTAAATAAAAATAACTACGGATATTTATCTCCATCAGATTTTAACTTGTTTTCAAAGCAAGCTCAGATGGATATATTTGAAAGTTATTTTTATCAGTATAACTACCAGATAAACAAGGAAAATAAACGCTCTTCAGGAACAGGCTATGCGGATATTACAAAAGGATTAGAGGAGGTAATTGATGAGTTTAGTAAAACAGACTACCTTAGATATAGTAACGCTAATAAATTTTTCTTACCATCGGCAACGACAACGGGAGAGGATTACTATTTAATTAATAAAATATTAGCCTACCAGACGTTTAGAGTTAACGGAACTATCACATCAGTTTCTGCAAATCAATTAGTAGACTTAACAGCTACTTTTACGGCTACTGTAGCTATTGGAGATGTTGTGGTTAACACGACCACTTATTCCTCAGCAGAAGTAACTGCAATAGTGAGCGACACGGTTCTATCCTTAGATGGTGATATATTTACATCTTTACCAGGAGATTATTCTATATTCTCATCGGTTCAGAACGAAGCAGAGAGGGTAGGTCATAGCAAAATAACAATGCTTAATAGTAGTCCGTTTACAGCACCATCTGAAATATTCCCTGTTTACACAGAGGAGTCAGGAGCAGCTTCAATATTTCCTAAGAAAATGAAAAACGATGGGCAGGTATTAGCTCAGTACATTAGGTATCCAAAAGAACCAAAGTGGACTTATATTGTTTTAGCAAATGGTGAGCCTGCGTTTGATGCAAGTCAATCTGATTATCAAGACTTCGAGCTTCCGTTGGATGACGAGGTTACACTGGTGACTAAGATATTGCAGTATGCAGGTATTTCAATAAGAGAAGCAAGCGTATCACAATTCGCAAATGGAGAAGAACAAAAAGAAAATCAAACACAAGCATAATGGCATATATATCGCAATATGAATACTACGAGAACGGAGGGGCAAACCCAGAAAATGAAAACTGGGGTTCTTATCAGTACGTTACACTTAAGGACATAGTAAACAACTTCATGCTGATGTACGCAGGAAACCATTCATTAATAAATAATGAAGAGAGGTATAAGGTTTTGTTTCACGCTAAAAGGGGTGTGCAAGAGCTGAATTACGATGCGTTTAAGGAAATAAAAGCGTTAGAGCTTAATGTGTCTGACTTACTTAGATTTGTTTTGCCACCTGATTACGTTAACTGGGTAAGAATTTCTTTGTATAAGGATGGCGTATTGAGACCACTTACAGAAAATATTCAAGCAACATCTTCTGACGCTTATCTTCAGGATAACAGCTACAGAATACTTTTTGACATTGACGGAAATGTTTTAAAGCCAGAGTTTTCTTTCTTAGATACAGATAGAATAGCAGGAACTAAAAAAAGTATTTACTTGGGTGACGGAGCTTATAACGGAAAAGATGGTTACAATATTGACGGTGCTTGGTATTTTGATTACAGCATAGGTGCTAGATATGGTTTAAATACTGAGACTGCGAATTCAAACCCTACATTTAGGATAGATAAAAAGTCTGGAGTAATAAACTTTAGCTCTAGCATGGCAGGTGAATTATGTGTATTGGAATACGTGTCGGATGGTATGGAGAACGGAGACGAATCAAGCATTAGTGTAAATAAGATGTTTGAGGAGTTTATTTATGCGTATATCAGGTACTCTATACTTAATTCTAAACTGGGAGTTCAAGAGTATGTTGTAAATAGAGCTAAGAAGGACAAATCATCACTTCTAAGGAACGCAAAGATTAGAATCAGTAATATACACCCAGGGAGACTTTTAATGAACATGAGAGGTCAGAATAAGATTATAAAATAATATGGCAAATATAACTAGAAGTTTTACCAAGGGTAGGATGAATAAGTCTACCGATGTTCGTCTTATGCAAGACGGTGAATATATTGATGCATTAAACGTAAGGGTTAACTCTACGGAGGGAAACAATGTCGGTTCTATAGAAAACTCATTAGGAAACCTATCACTAACCAATTTAACTTATACTGACGGAACTCCATTAAGTGTTGATGCTAGATGTATCGGTGCTTACGAGGATGGTTCTAATGAGAGATTGATTTGGTTTGTGCACGACCCATCTTTTACGGTCGGGACTATAGGCAAGTTAGACATGATAGTATCATACGACACCAACACATCTCTTTTGCAGTATCACATAATCAGTATTGATGACGGAGGAGGTGTGAATACCACTTTGAACTTTAATCCACAGCACCTAATCACTGGTGTTGACTTGGTGAATGAAAGTCTATTATATTTTACGGATGATTATAATCCTCCAAGAAAGATTAGCCTAGATATTAGTTACGCATTCCCTGTATCAAATCTAGACCCCAACCCTACGGTTTTTTACGAATCTATTCTTGTTATCAAGAAGCCTCCTGTAACCTCTCCTGCTATTGATATGTTTGATATAGGTCAGGACATTAATTACATGGAGGATAGGTTTTTATGTTTTGCTTATAGGTACAAATATGATGACAATGAATATTCAGCTACATCTCAGTTTTCTGAGCCTGCATTTTTCCCTAAAGGATTTGTTATAGGACAGGATAATGTCCTAAATAGCGGTATGGAAAATTCTTTAAACGCTGCTATAATAAACTTTAACACAGGAAGTGAATTAGTGGTCGGTATTGATTTGCTGTACAAGGATGCAAACGACCCTATTATTAGAGTGATTGAAAAATTTGATAAGAAGGAGAAAGGTTGGTCAGACAATGCTTTTCAAACATACACTTTTGATAATAGTAAAATATATACAATACTGCCAGATTCAGAGATTCTAAGGCTTTACGACAATGTACCTAAGTTTGCAAAAGCTCAGACTATTATGAGTAAAAGACTTGTTTACGGGAACTATAAAGATGGATATGATTTGATTGATTCAAACGACAATCCTGTCAAGATTAATTACTTTACTGATTTAATATCTGATGACCCAAGCTTTAAAGACTTGTCTCCAGTAACAAAGAGTGTTTCAAACTACACTATTGACGGAACTGTAAACATTACTGACGGAGTTGTTAATTTCGATTTGAGTCAGCTTATACCTGCGACAGGACTTAATCTACTAAGAGCAGGAACTTCAATTAACTTTAGCATTACTTTCTTGTACGATTCTTATACAGGAAATAGTACTCACCCAGCCGTAACACCTTCTTTTAATGTTTTTTTTGTTTTCAACTTAAACAACAGCTATACAGATATTTACAGCTTGGCCACTAGCACTGATTTTGTTAATAAAGTAGGAACTTCTGTTAATATATTACCAATATATGACGCTATAAACCCTACATCTTGTACTGGAACTACATTTACGGACATGTATAACTGCGCATCTTTTGACTACGTTTCTTATGGTATCACTAAGTTTGCAAGTGGAATAAGTGCAAATGCACAACCCATAGAGATTATAAGTACTCCTGCAAGTAATGTTATAGGAATGAAGTTTCCTGCAATACAGAGTGTGTATGACGTTAACAACCCTTCTGGCGGTTATTTTTATGATTACTACTCTGTTTATAAAGCTTCTTGTGAATTTGAAGATATAAAAGCAAACAAAAGCTTACATAGTAATAGAGATTATGATATTGCTATATCTTACATGGATGAATACAATAGAGCTACAATTCCTTTGGTTAGTTCTAGGAATACGCAGCATGTTTCTTGCGATTTATCTGACCTTGTTAACTCAATAAAAGTAACAATACCTACTTCACAAAAGCCTCCTAAATGGGCGAAAAGATACAAGTTTTTAATTAAGCCAGATAAAGAAAATTATGACACTATTTACACTCAGTTTATCTTTGAGGAAGATACTTCTGGTAACGTATACTTTATGTTGGAAGGAGAAAACGCAAGAAAGGTAGAGGAAGGTGATAGATATATTGTTAAATCAGACACTTCAGGAGCAACTAATGATTGTGCTATAGCTACAGTTTTAGAGAAGAAAGCCCAAGCTAGCGGATTTATAACTACAAAAAACGGAGATGTACCTCCTTCGGGAGTTTACATGAAGATGAATACTAATGACTTCAGTACACAAGTGGTATCTACTAACGCTTATACCGACTCTAATAGCAGTACTACTAACGGAGATAATTCTTATTTTATTAGCACAGTTTCTGTTAGCAAACCAAACCCATCTCTACCAGGAAAATACATTGATGTACCAATACCTACGAATACGAAGATAGAAATTAAATTTGAATACGAGCGAAAAGGAGGCTTTGGAAATAGGTGCGAACAAAGAAAACGTGTTTTTTCAACGCAATACACTTCAAGTGATAATTATGCAAATTTATATGATTGGTTTATTGGAGACGGTATATCGAGTACTATAAACTCTGGAACTAAAATTGTTGATTCAGGAAGTTGTTCAATTGTAGACCAATTTTATACAGGAATACAGACTTCCTCGTTGTCTCCTAATTTGTGTACTGATAAATGGTACTTTCGAAGGAATTCTATCACTAACGAATTAACTTTAGTTATAACAGGAACAAGAGCTTGCGGTACTACCAAAAACAGAGAGGTTTCAGGTAGTGGTTCTATATCTATATATGAGGCAGATAGTAAGGTTGTTTTTGAAACAATACCAACAGATGCTTTGCCTGATGTTTTTTATGAGTCCAGCGAATCTTTTCCTATTGCTAATGGATTTCACCAAGGCAATGTTCAGAATCAATCAGCGGCTCAGTCTGCAATAATTAATACTGCTTTCTTCAACTGCTTCTCATTTGGAAACGGAGTTGAAAGCTACAAGATTCTTGATTCTATTTCTGGAAAACAATTTCGTATAGGGAACAGAGTGATGAGTGTTTCTGCTGAAGACTACAAGGAGGCTCATAGATTTGCTGATTTAACTTACAGTGGAGTATTCAATGACGAAACTAACGTGAACAAACTAAACGAGTTTAATTTAGGACTTTTGAACTTTAAACCCTTAGAGGAGTCTTTTGGTTCTATTCAGAAACTTGACGGAAAGAAAACCAATGTGCTTGTACTTCAGGAAGATAAAATATCTTATGTGCTTGCAGGAAAGAATATTCTTTCAGACGCAGGAGGAGGTAGCGCACTTACATCTGTCCCTGAGGTTTTAGGCCAGCAAGTTACAAAGACTGAGGAGTATGGTATAAGCCATAACCCTGAAAGTTATGCTAAGTGGGGATACGATAAGTTTTTTACTGACGCAAAGAGAGGAGTGGTAATACAAATGAGAGGAAATGATGAGTCTGCAGGAGACCAAGTAAAAGTAATCTCAGAACAAGGGATGCGTTCTTGGTTTAGAGATTTGTTTATTGACGCATTCAATACTCAGAAGATTGGTGGTTTTGACCCTTACTCTAACGAGTATGTTCTGTCATCAAACGAAAATTTACTTCCCTCAGAAATAGGATGCTCTGATTGTAATGACTTTAGAGTTATTGATGTTCAGTCAAATAATGATTATACATACTGCGTAGACGTAGGTAATATAGTTGGATTCACTGAAGTTAGGTGGAATATTCCTGGGTTAATTGAAGATGTTACTATTGATGTTGTTTACAACTCGGTAACTTACACATCAGGTGCTGTTACTGTACCAGGAAGTATAAGTATACCTAAAAGTCTTGCTGGGCAAACTCAATTTGATATAACTATAAGCACTACAGGTTCAGTACTTGGGCTAGAGGTTTTTGTAGGGTGTCCAGACTACAGGAGAATAAATATTAGATGGATTGTTGTTGCAAATGGACCAGGGATTCCTGCAGGGAATATACCTATTGGAACACCTCCTGTAGTTACTACAGGTATGAGTACTAATGACGGAAGCGGTCCTTCACCTGTTTATACTGATAGAATAGCTCTTTCAATAGGTGATTTTAATCCTAACGTAAGCTCATTTAGTGAGTTCTCAGGCCCTCAAGGTTCTGGAGTTATACCTACAGATGATTCTGAGGTAACTATGTTGGTTGAGAAAAATCAATCTGACTCGTTTGAATTTAATCCCGAAACTAATAGGTTCTTGTATTACAGTACTGAAGAGGTTTATGAGAATAATCAATCTGACATAGAGTTCTTACTAGAAAATGCGACTACAACAGCAGAAATAATTGAAAATGAAGAGTATTTTTTCTCTAATTTCTCAATGCCTGATGAAGGAAGTAATCTTTACTTGATATGGGATTTGAGGACTAAGAATCCTTTGTCATTATCTTACTCTACAATTGACGCTGAGGATGCTTGTTGCGGATATAACTGTAACGCTGTTACTTCTGAGTACACTATAGTGAACTCAAACGAACAGATAGTTTTATTTACTTATTATGATTCTCTCGATGTTTTAGTTGAAGACACTATAGCTCCAGGGGAACAAAAAGTTGTTTGCTCCTCTACCTTACCTATTACTGATGGAGTATTTCAAGACGTAACAATTACATTCACAAGGTGTGGATGTTCATCTTAAAAATTACATAATGGCAACAAACGCAACATACTACATAAACGCTGAAACATTTGAAGAAGCGACAGCAATTTATACAGACGAGGATTTGAACAATCTAGCACCTGATGGTTACTATTCAGACAGTAATATATCTAGAGAGCAGGATGGAGGATTACTACTTCCTGCTGAACAATGTCCAACCTGTACTTAATAACAATATATGGCTAATTACACATTAACATACGCTGATAGCGTACAAGGATTTCCTTCATTTTATTCCTTTTCTCCAGACTGGATGATTGGTATGAATAACTACTTCTATACTTTTAAGGGTGGAAACCTTTACAGGCATAATGTAAATCCTGTTAGGAATAACTTCTACGGGATACAATACACCACTACGATGAAGAGTGTGTTTAACAAATCTCCTTTAGAAAATAAGTTATTTAAAACTATAAACTTAGAGGGAGATACGTCTTGGGGTGTTACTCTATCAACAGACTTACAAAACTCAGGTTTTATTGAGTCGCCTTGGTTTGAAAAAAAGGAATCTTCTTGGTATGCTTTCGTTAGAAACTCAGGAGGAAATCCTGCTACACTAGACCAATACTCTTTACGTTCATTGAATGGTATCGGTACTTCATCAAATGTTTCAGGTACTGCGTTAGCTACCGTAATAGACTTTTCAATATCTCCATTAATATCAATAGGAGGAACACTAAGTGTTGGAGATTTCTTTTACTTCGTAACAGGGGCTTCGCCAACAGTTCCAGGAACACCAGCGTATGCAGGAAAAGTAACTGCTGTAAACATAGATTTACCTGCAGGAATTAATCAGGTTATTATTGACACTACAGTTCCAGGTACTACCCTTATACCAAGCACAACAGAGTACTTTATGTCGTTAAAGGATTCTGTCGCTGAATCTCACGGGGTTCTAGGACACTATTGTTTATTTGATATGACAAGTAATGAAACAGATAAGATTAGTTTGTTTGCTATTGAGAGTGAGATAATGAAGAGTTATCCATAAATTTTTGTATATTTGCATTATATGAAATTTCAAATTAGAATATTAGAAGAAAAAGATTACAATGAAATACTCGTAAAATGGTGGGAAGACTGGGGATGGACAGCTCCACCTAGAGATTTTCTTCCTGAGAATGGCACTGGAGGCTTAATAGTTTATGATGGAGATACTCCAGTTT
>Ga0307996_1000253_pt1 | contig 14113 bp, 11 predicted proteins | sample Davwhametageno35_FD_203143 | JGI IMG/M metagenome (GOLD analysis project Ga0307996, IMG submission 203143) | Marine microbial communities from Davis Island wharf, Antarctic Ocean - #35 | ecosystem: Environmental > Aquatic > Marine > Unclassified | place: Antarctic Ocean: Davis Island wharf...
TACAATAGGGATATATATAATATCCTCAGTAGCTCAGTGGTAGAGCAATCGGCTGTTAACCGATTGGTCGTAGGTTCAAGTCCTACCTGGGGAGTAGTAAAAACTAAATAGTATATGGAAAATAATTCTGATAAATTAACGATTGGTAATAAGACCTTTACCTCACGGTTAATGTTAGGAACAGGAAAATACAAAACGACCAAAGATGGTATAGATAGTATTAAAAGTAGTGATTGTGAAATTGTTACGGTTGCAATTCGACGTTTACCAACAAATTTAAAACATGATACAACTAACTTTCTAAATAATTTAGATTGGAATAAACATTGGTTATTACCAAATACCGCTGGTTCACAAACAGCAGATGAAGCTATCCGAATGGCATTTTTAGGTCACGAACTGGCTTGTAGAATTGGTCAAGAAGATAATTTTTTTGTTAAATTAGAAGTAATCTCCGATCCTAAATATTTATTGCCAGATCCCATTGGAACTTTAAAAGCAGCTGAATTTTTAATAAAGAAAGGTTTTACTGTTTTACCTTATATAAATGCTGACCCAATGTTAGCCTTACATCTTGAAGATTTAGGTTGTGCGACTGTTATGCCATTAGCTTCACCAATTGGTTCAGGTCAAGGGTTAACGAATCTAACAAACATTAAAATTATAGTGGAAAATGCACAAATTCCTGTAATTGTTGACGCTGGAATTGGAACAACGAGTGAAGCAACTATGGCCATGGAATTAGGAGTTGATGGCGTTTTATTAAATACAGCTGTTGCCCAAGCTAAAAACCCAGCCCAAATGGCCTATGCAATGAATTTAGGAGTGAAAGCTGGGAGACTAACATATTTAGCCGGTAGAATGGAAAAAAAATATTACGCAAATGCAAGCTCTCCTCTAAATGATATTAGTACATTATTATAATTATTATAAAAATTTATGTACAATATCTTTACTATATATATATATAATATAGTATATCTATAGTATAGAAATAAGTGAATAGAAACTACTAAAAATTTTAAAATAACAATAGCTAATTAATTATTATGTTTGAAAAATTTACGGAAGGGGCGATTAAAGTCATTATGTTGTCTCAAGAAGAGGCACGTCGAATGGGGCATAATTTTGTCGGAACTGAACAACTTTTATTAGGAGTAATTGGGCAACGACACGGAATTGGTGCTCGCGCCTTAAAAAAAATAAAAATTACTTTAAAAAAAGCTCGAAAAGAAATCGAGTTATACATTGGACGAGGGACGGGATTTGTTGCATCGGAAATTCCTTTCACACCACGAGCTAAACGTGTTTTAGAAATGGCCGTTCATGAAGGAAAAGACTTAGGTCAAAATTTCGTAGGTACGGAACACATTTTATTAGCTCTTATTGCTGAATCAGATGGTGTTGCAATGCGTACCTTAGATAAATTACACGTAAATATTCCACAATTAAAAAATCTGATCTTAGCGTATATTGAAGAGACACAAGAAGAAATTTTACGACCATTAACACAGGCTGAAAAATTCTTATTGGAACGCGAACGAAAAGGAAGTCCAACACCAACATTAGATGAGTATGCCGAAAATATTACTAAAGAAGCAATCGATGGAAATTTAGATCCAGTTATTGGACGTGAAAAAGAAATCGATGATGTTATTGCTGTTTTAGCTCGTCGAACAAAAAATAATCCAGTTTTAATTGGTGAGCCAGGTGTTGGAAAAACTGCTGTTGCAGAAGGCTTAGCACAATTAGTTTTAACAGAAAACGTTCCCCATTTTTTAGATGGTAGTTTAATTATGGCCTTAGATTTAGGGTCAATTTTAGCTGGTACTAAATATCGTGGTGAATTTGAAGAACGGTTAAAACGAATTGTTGAAGAAGCTCAAAATGATACCGCAGTTATCGTAGTAATTGATGAAATTCATACATTAGTTGGAGCTGGAGCAGCTGAGGGTGCAGTAGATGCTGCAAACATTTTAAAACCTGCTTTAGCACGTGGTAAATTCCGTTGTATTGGAGCAACAACGAATGATGAATATCGGAAATATATTGAGCGTGATCCAGCTCTAGAACGACGTTTCCAACCAGTTCGTGTGGAAGAACCAAGTGTTGGAGTAACAATTGAGATTTTACGTGGTTTACGATCAAAATTTGAACAACACCATACACTGAGTTATCACGATAAAGCACTAGAACAAGCCGCAATTCTTTCGGATAAATATGTTGCGGATCGTTATTTACCAGATAAGGCAATTGATGTTTTAGATGAAGCCGGTGCACGTGTTCGATTAGAGAACAGACGATTACCATCAGGTTTACAAAGCTTAATGAAAGAATTACAAGATACTATCAAAGATAAAGATGAGTGTATTAAGGAACATGATTTCGAAGCTGCAAAACAGTTAGTTGACCATGAAATGGAAGTTCGAACTCATATTCGTATCATGAAACAGTCTGCTTTAACAAAGAAAAAACGTGGATTTGTAAGAGAAGACGTAGATATGGTTACTGAGAATGATATTTCAGATGTAGTTTCTAATTGGACTGGTATCCCTGTTACTAAACTTACAGGTTCTGAATCAGCACGATTAATGAAAATGGAAGAAACTATTCATGAACGAATTATTGGTCAGAAACATGCCGTTATTTCAGTTTCAAAAGCAATTCGTCGAGCACGAGTAGGATTAAGAAATCCAAATCGCCCAATTGCAAGTTTTATTTTTGCTGGACCAACTGGTGTTGGTAAAACAGAATTAACGAAAGCCTTATCAGAATATATGTTTAGTACGGAAGACAGTATGATCCGATTAGATATGTCTGAATTCATGGAGAAACATACTGTTGCGAAATTAATCGGTTCACCTCCAGGTTATGTAGGTTACAACGAAGGTGGCCAGTTAACGGAAGCTGTTCGATCAAAGCCATACTCAGTAGTATTATTTGATGAAGTTGAAAAAGGACATCCAGATGTTTTTAATTTATTATTACAGATCTTAGATGATGGTCGTTTATCAGATTCAAAAGGTCGTGTAATTGATTTCACAAATACATTAATCGTTATGACAACTAATTTAGGGTCAAAGATTATTGAGCGAGAAAGTGGAGTTAAATCTAAGTCAGACCAAGGTGACAGAGGCTTTAAAATTACACCAGATGCTGTTTTAGGCTGGGAACCAACTTCGGAAGTAACTTCAGATCCTAAGGTTTTTGAAAAAACATCGAAATTAGTAAATGAGGAACTTAAAAACTTCTTCCGTCCAGAATTTTTAAATCGTATTGACGAAATCATTGTCTTTAATCATTTAACAAGAATTGATATTTGGCAAATTTGTGCACTAATGATCAAACAAGTTAAAACACGATTAAAAGAAAAAGATATTAACTTAGTAGTTGACTTAGCAGTTCAAGCCTTTTTAACAGATGAAGGTTATGACCCTATTTATGGTGCTCGACCTTTACGACGTGCCATTATGAAGTATTTAGAAGACAGTTTGGCAGAACAATGTTTATCAAAAACTTTATACCCGAATACTAAAATTATTGTGAGCCGAAAAAAAGTTGAAGGTACATTATTAACTTATACGAATGAATTAGAAGTAGAAGTTAATTTTGATGACGTTGATCCAAGTCTTTTACCAGAAGGAAATGATTTAACAAATCCATCAACTCAGATTTTAAATGATTCATCTACCAACCAAACTCCAGTTTTAGTTGATAGTGACGGCCAACCAGACTCAACAGAATCTAAAAAACCGAGACGCCGACTTTCACGTTTCTTTAATAAGACAAAAAAATAAAACATAAATCTTTTTAAGGAAACGAAATTTTGGTAGCGAATGGTAAAAAATAAAAATATTCTCAATTTTCTAGGAAATAAAAGCAAATTGCTATCGGATTTCCTAGAAAATTGAAAATATTTCAGAAAACACTAGTATTAAAATTTGACTTTTTGGAAAAAATAGTATATTTTTGCTTAAAGTATATTCCTATAAAAAATAATAATGGCTGTACCTAAAAAACGAACATCAAAAGCAAAAAAAAATGCTCGTAAGGCAAACTGGAAACGAAAAGGAGCAAAGGCAGCTCAGAAATCTTTCTCTTTAGCTAAATCAATGTTACGAGGAAAACCGACAAGTTTTGTATATAGTGTCTATGTAGATGATGAAAATGAATAAATCTTAAAAGCTCTTTTAAAGATTTATTTCTAATAATTACGTAAATCTAGTAATTATTTTTTATTTAGCGGATGTGGCGAAATTGGTATACGCGCTGGTTTTAGGTACCAGTGACTTAGGTCGTGTGAGTTCGAGTCTCTCCATCCGCAATCCATATTTATAATTATTTTTTATTTCTTTCAATACTTATTAATTAAATTCAATATGCTTCCTTTTACTCTTCAACAACTTCGAATTTTAAAAGCAATTGCAACCGAAAAGAATTTTACCCGCGCTGCTGCTAGTTTATATATTTCCCAACCATCATTAAGTAAACAAATTAAGATATTAGAAGAAAATTTGGATACAATATTAATTAACCGTGAAAGAAATCATATTTCATTAACGGAAAGCGGGAAAATTTTTTTACAATATTCGGAACGAATCTTAATTCTTTGTGAAGAAAGTTGTCGTGCTTTAATTGATTTAAAAAAAGGGGATAGAGGTAATTTAAAAGTTGGAGCGAGTCAAACAATTGGTACTTATTTAATGCCTCGAATTCTAGCATTATTTGCTCAAAATTATCCTCAAATTGATTTGAAAGTCCAAGTGGATTCTACTAGAAGCATTTCAACAAGTATCATAAAACGTGAAATAGATGTGGCAATTGTTGGAGGTGAAATATCAAAAAAACTAAAAAAAAAATTAACTATTCAACCATTTGTCTATGATGAACTCAGTCTAATAATTTCAAAATCACACCCGTTTGCGTTAAAACAAATAATTAAAAAAGAAGATTTATATTGCTTAGATTTTATAACATTACATTCGACCTCAACTATAAAAAAATTTATTGATAATACATTAATTCAGAATAAAATTCAAACAAATGAATTACGGACAATCTTACAGCTAAATTCCATTGAAGGAATTAAAACAGCTGTTAGTTTAGGATTAGGAGCAGCTTTTGTTTCATCGTCATCCATTGAAAAAGAAATAAAATTAAAACAAATTAAGATATTAAAAATTGAGAGTCTTAATATTAACCGTCAATTGTCTATAATTAGTAATCCTGAATGTTATAAATCAAAGGCATTTCATTTGTTTTATAAAGAATTAATCCGATTAAAAACAAAAAGTAAAAACTAAAATATATTTTTAAAAAAGTTGACGGTTTAAAAAAATTTTAAGTATTATTGAATTTAAGTAAAAATAAATTAATTTAGATTATGAAATATGCAATTGTCGAAATTAGTGGAAGACAATTTTGGATTGAAGCAGGAAAATACTACGATTTTAATCGAATTCCAACAGAATTAGGAAAACAAATTACATTAAATCGAATCCTTTTATTAAATGATGATGGGAATGTATTAATTGGACAACCTTATTTAGAAAGTGTTAAAATAAAAGGGAAAATCTTAGAACATTTCCGCGGTAAAAAAACAATTGTCTACAAGATGCGACCAAAAAAGAAAACTCGTAAGAAACAAGGTCATCGCCAAGAATTAACACGCGTTTTTATCGAAGACATTATTATGAATTAATTACAAACTATAGGAGTTTAAAATTATGGCACACAAAAAAGGTGCGGGAAGTACGAAGAATGGTCGTGACTCAAACGCAAAACGACTAGGAGTAAAGAAATTTGGTGGTGAAAAAGTTAGAGCTGGCAATATTTTAATTCGTCAACGAGGAATGAAATTTAAGCCAGGGCTTAATGTTGGATGTGGAAAAGATTTTACTTTATTTGCCTTAAAAGAAGGAACAATAAAATTTGATTATCAAGAAGGAAGAAAGAAACGTATAAATATTATTGTTTAAAAATTTTTAAATAATTGTGGATGCAAAAAAATTCTATTACAAAAAAATATCAAAACTTAGTTAATCAAATAAATAATTTGGAAGACAAGTTTCGTACTCTTACAGACAATGACTTACGTGCTCAAAGTTTCAAATTAAAAAAACAATACCAAGAATCAAAGGATTTAAATTCACTAATTAGTGAATCATTCGCATTAACAAGAGAAGCTAGTTTACGAACACTTGGATTAAGACATTTTGATGTCCAATTAATTGGAGGGCTAACTCTAAATAATCAAAAAATTGCAGAAATGAAGACTGGTGAAGGAAAAACTCTAGTAGCAACTCTTTCTGCGTCGTTAAATGCTTTAACTGGAAAAGGTGTGCATATTATTACGATTAATGATTATTTAGCAAGCCGCGATCATGCATCAATGGGCCAAATTTATAGTTTACTGGGTTTGAGCACCGGACTAATTCAAGATGATATGTCTAAATTAGAACGAAAAAAAAATTATAATGCAGATATTACGTATGTAACAAATTATGAGGTAACCTTTGATTTTTTACGTGACAATATGGCATTAAACTTAAATGATGTCACACTTCGACCGTTTAATTATTGTATTATTGATGAAGTTGATTCGGTATTGATCGATGAAGCTCAAACACCTTTAATCCTTTCCGAGAATTTCGAAACGCCAGTGGATAAATATATAATTGCCGCTGAAATTACACAATATTTGAAACGGAATATTCATTATACAGTAGATGAAAAAAATAAAAACATTATTTTACTGGATAAAGGTAGTCAGCAAATTGAAAAAATTCTACAGATCCAAGATTTATATGATCCACGTGATCCATGGATTCCATATGTAATTAATGCCATTAAAGCAGATTCGTTATTCACTAATAATGTTCATTATATTATTCAAAATAATCGAATTGTAATTGTAGATGAATTCACTGGTAGAATTATGCCTGATCGACGTTGGGGTGATGGGCTTCACCAAGCTATCGAAGCTAAAGAACAATTACCAATCCGTCAAAAATCAGAAACACAAGCTGAGATAACCTATCAAAATTTTTTTTTACTTTATCCCAAACTTTCTGGCATGACTGGAACTGGTAAAACCGCTGAGATTGAATTTGAGAAAATCTATAAATTATCGGTCGATGAAATTCCGACAGCACGTCCAGCATTACGAAAAGATTTACCCGATTTAGTTTATAAAGACCAATTTTTAAAATGGAACGCGATTTCTAAAACTTGTAACGAAGTTTCATCGACGGGTCAACCAATTTTAATTGGAACAACGACTATTGAAAAATCAGAAATGTTAGCCGAATTGCTAAATGAGTATAAATTATCATATCAGCTTTTAAATGCGAAACCAGAAAATGTTCGCCGAGAGTCAGAAATTGTTGCTCAAGCAGGAAAACGAGGAGCAATTACGATTGCAACAAATATGGCAGGACGTGGTACTGATATTATACTGGGCGGAAACATTACGTTTAATGTTCAAAAAGAATTGTATGATATATTGACTTTTTCACGAAATTACATGATTTCAAAAGATATGAATATCTTTAAATCTCCATTGAAAAATCAATTAAAGTGTCATTCTCAAAACTTTTTAAGTGTTCTTTTTTCGATATTGAATGATTCTACATTTTTAGAATTATCGGATATAGGAATTTTACGAGCATTGCAAGAAAATGATAAAAACTCTATTCCAAATGTGTCCTACCAATGTTCCATTAAATTTTTAATTGACGAGTTAAAACGCCATTACAATAAGAATCAAAAACAAGAAAATCAAATTGTAAAAAATTTAGGTGGATTATATATTGTTGGAACAGAAAGGAATGATTCTAGACGAGTAGATAATCAGTTACGTGGAAGGTGTGGTCGTCAAGGTGATCCTGGAACTTCCCAATACTTTTTAAGTTTAGATGATAACTTATTAAGACTATTTGGAGGAGACAAAATTCAAACTTTCCTTCAATCGCAAATGTTAGATGATTCTCCATTAGAATCTAATATTTTGACGCGAAGCTTAGATTCCGCTCAACAAAAAGTTGAGGAACGTGCTTATCAACAACGGAAAAATTTATTTGATTATGATGAGATTTTAAATAAACAACGAAAAGTTATTTATTTAGAACGAACAGGAATTTTAAACAAAGAATCACTCCAAAAAAATATTCTTGCTTATGGGGAACAAATGATCACAAATATTTTATTAAAAGTGAAATTAGAAAACTCATCCACAAAACAAATTATTTCATTGTTTGAAAATTTCTTTGGTAAAAATTTAATCGTAAATTCAAAGGCTAATCCAATAGGATTTCAACAATATTTATTCAATGAGTTTTGGCTAATTTATCAAGCTAAAATTAATGAACTTAATGTTCATGGAGATGGAATTTGTGAAAGCTTGGAAAGAAATATTAGTTTAATAAATATTGATATCATTTGGCGTGAACATTTGCAAGAAATGTCATTGCTACGTGAAGCAGTTAGCTGGCGTGGGTATGGGCAACAAAATCCATTGTATGAGTACAAAAAAGATGCATTGAAGTTTTTCAATCAACAATCAGCAATTTTAAGACAATTAGTAATTTATGAGTTATTAAGATCGTCTGTTTTATAAAAAAATTTATTTTTCATTTAATTCAAATATGGCAAAACGTACACTTTCAAACAAAAGTCGATATTCAATTTTAAAAGTATCTGGTTTTAGAGCACGTATGGCAACTCCAGAAGGTCGTAAAACTATCAAAAATCGTCGTAAAAGAGGAAGAAAATTATTAACGATTAGTCATTAATTTCAGAATCTCATTATTAGAGTGCGTTCAAGAAACCACTCTAATAATAAATAATTTTTTATTTAAGATTACTCTAATATTAGCTTAGCAAATTAATTTTTGAATAAACATTTTATGAAATTTACTAGTGAGTTAGCTCTTTTTTTAAAAGCTCGTTATCCAATTATTTATATTAATACAATTGAAGAAGATCGAGTCGAATATATTATTCGAAAAAATATAAAAACAAATTTAAATCGTAGTATATATAGCTGGGATTTTGTAGATGGTTACACAAATAACCCAAATAATGAAGGGTTTGCCAAGAAAAACCCATTACAAGCATTAGAACTTATAGAACGGATAAATTCTGAAACTCCTGCTTTATTTTTATTAAAAGATTTTAATCGTTTTTTAACAGATATTTCCATCTCCCGTAAACTCCGAAATATCAGCCGAATACTAAAACTACAACCTAAAACAATCATTATTATTGGGTCTGATTTATCAATCCCTAAAGAATTACAAGAATTGATTACTATTTTAGAATTTCAATTACCATTAGAGGAAGAAATTAATCAAGAATTAACAAGATTGGTTACATCATTAAATATTCAAGTTGATCCAGAATTATTTGAAAATTTAACACGTGCTTGTCAAGGATTATCATTAGAACGAATCCGGCGTGTTTTATCTAAAATTATTGCAACTTATAAAACTATTGATAACAATAGTATCAACGTTTTATTAAGTGAAAAAAAACAAATTATTGGTCAAACAGAAATTTTAGAATATTGTTCTGTCAATGAGCAAATTAGTAATTTAGGGGGATTAAATAACCTAAAAGATTGGCTAACAAAACGAAAAACAGCGTTTAGTATTCAAGCTTCAAACTATGGATTACCAACACCCCGTGGTTTATTGTTAATTGGTATTCAAGGAACTGGAAAATCGATGACTGCCAAAGCGATTGCGAATGATTGGCAATTACCACTCTTAAAATTAGACGTTGGTAAATTATTTGGAGGAATTGTGGGTGAGTCGGAATCTCGTTTACGACAAATGATTAATGTTTCTGAAACAATTTCTCCTTGTATATTATGGATTGACGAAATTGATAAAGCATTCACAAATACCAGTAGTCAAGGTGATAGTGGGACTAGTAACCGGGTATTAGCAACATTTATTAGTTGGTTATCGGAAAAAACAAAACCTGTTTTTGTTATTTCAACAGCTAATAATATTGATTTATTACCATTGGAAATTATCCGAAAAGGACGATTTGATGAAATTTTTTTTTTAGATTTACCAAAGATAAATGAACGGGAAGAAATTTTCAAAATTCATGTTCAAGAGTTTAGGCCAAATAGTTGGGAATTATTCAATTATAAAAAATTAGCAAAATCATCAGAATCATTCTCAGGAGCCGAGATTCGACAAAGTGTGATTGAAGGTATGTATCAAGCGTTTTATGAAAAGCGTGAAGTTACAACTGAAGATATTTCTCTTGCTTTAACAGAATTTATACCATTGGCTAATTTAGAAAGTAACCAAATGGTAAGATTACAAAGTTGGGCAACTTCTGGTCAAATTCGTTTAGCATCTACTGAACCTATATATATTTAAGTTAAAATTTTTATTTTTAATGCGACTTAGACAAAGAATTTTTCGATTACTTGCTGATTTACGATTTTCAATTTTTACACTCCTATTAATTAGTGGATGTAGTATTATTGGAACCGTAATTGAGCAAGACCAATCTATTGAAATTTATAAGATAAACTATCCATTAACAAATCCCGTATTTGGATTCCTATCATGGGATAGAATTCTTTATTTTGGATTAGATCATGTTTATCAAACATGGTGGTTTTTATCCTTAATATTTTTATTTGGTTGTAGTTTAGTTATTTGTAGTTTTTTACAACAATTACCATCTTTAAAAATTGCACGTCGATGTCAATTTTTCAGAACAAACAGTTCCTTTTACAAACTAAACAATTACACAATTTTAACAAAACCTTCGTTTTCCAAAATTTTAGATGGTATTAAAATGGAAAATTATTCTATTTTCCAACAAAAAAATATAATTTATTCCTACAAAGGTTTGATTGGTAGGATTGCACCAATTATTGTTCATTTTAGTATGATTTTAGTTTTAGTTGGTACTGTTATAAGTTCATTATTTGGTTTCAAAGCACAAGAGATTGTCCCAAAAACAGAAAATTTTCATATTCAGAATATTCTATCAAATGGAAGATTGACCATTATTCCCCAAAATTCAGCGCGTGTGAATGATTTCTGGATAACTTATACGAAAAATAAAACAGTTTCTCAATTTTATTCGGATATTTCTATTTTAAATACTAATGGAAATGAAATTAAACGAAAAACTATTTCTGTGAATTATCCACTCGTTGACAAAGGAGTTTACTATTATCAAACAGATTGGAATTTAATAGGTTTGAGGTTTAAAACGAATACTAATCAAGTAATCGAATATCCATTAGTGAACGTTTTTCCAAACCAAGAAAAAATTTGGTTAACGTGGATTTCTAACAATCAATTTAAGCAAAATGGGATAATTTTATTGATTGATAATCTTGAGGGGTATTGTTCCATTTATAGTGATGATGGTCAATTTTTAGGAAATATAGAGATTAATGAAGCACTAGATTTTAATCAAAATATTACGTTATTAGAAATTTTGAGTTCCACTGGCTTACAAATTAAAATCGACCCAGGGATTCCATTAATTTACTTAGGATTTTTCTTTCTAATGATAAGTACATTAATGAGTTATATTACTTATTCACAAGTCTGGGTATTTCAAAAGGATAATCAGCTATTTGTAGGAGGAAACACAAATAGAGCATTATTTGACTTTGAGCTTGAATTTTTAAAACTTGTTAAAAATTATTAACAAGTAAATTGAGGGAAGCTTTTCTAAAGTTTTATAATTACATATAACAAACTAAACATTTGGGAAGATTTATAATAAATAAAAAATTTTATGACAGCAACTTTAGAAAGACGTGAAAGCGTTTCAGTATGGGAACGTTTCTCTGCTTGGATTACTAGTACAGAAAACCGTTTATACATCGGTTGGTTTGGTTGTTTAATGTTCCCTACATTATTAACAGCTACTTCTTGTTACATCATCGCGTTCATCGCGGCACCTCCAGTTGATATTGACGGTATCCGTGAACCAGTAGCAGGTTCTTTATTATATGGTAACAACATCATCACTGGTGCAGTTATCCCTAGTTCTAACGCAATCGGTATGCACTTCTACCCAATTTGGGAAGCAGCTTCTATCGATGAGTGGTTATACAACGGTGGTCCTTACCAATTAGTAGTTATGCACTTCTTATTAGGTGTAGCTTCTTACATGGGTCGTGAGTGGGAATTATCTTACCGTTTAGGTATGCGTCCTTGGATTTTTGTAGCATTCTCAGCTCCAGTAGCTGCAGCATCTGCAGTATTCTTAGTATACCCAATTGGTCAAGGTTCATTCTCTGACGGTATGCCTTTAGGTATCTCTGGAACATTCAACTTCATGCTTGTATTCCAAGCTGAACACAACATCTTAATGCACCCATTCCACATGGCTGGTGTTGCTGGTGTATTTGGTGGTTCTTTATTCTCGGCTATGCACGGTTCATTAGTAACTTCTTCTTTAATTCGTGAAACAACTGAAAACGAATCTACTAACAACGGTTACAAATTCGGTCAAGAAGAAGAAACTTACAACATCGTTGCAGCTCATGGTTACTTCGGTCGTTTAATCTTCCAATACGCTTCGTTTAACAACTCTCGTGCTTTACATTTCTTCTTAGCTTTATGGCCAGTTTTAGGTATCTGGTTAACTGCTATGGGTATTAGCACAATGGCGTTCAACTTAAACGGTTTTAACTTCAACCAATCAGTTGTTGATTCTCAAGGTCGTGTTATTAACACATGGGCTGACATCATCAACCGTGCTGATTTAGGTATGGAAGTAATGCACGAACGTAACGCACACAACTTCCCATTAGATTTAGCTTCAGGTGAAGTATTACCAGTAGCTTTAACAGCTCCAGCTGTTAACGGTTAATTTTTAATCAAAATCTATTATTAAATTTAAGAGTTCCTAACGGACTCTTAAGTTTAATATTTCTCAAACTATAACTATTTAGAATAATATTCTAAAGATCAATTCTATAAGTATAAAGAATCTGCAAGAATCTTAAAAGAATTAGGATAATTTTCAATTAGTAAGATAAAGTTTTGAATCCTTACTGTTTGTTCTATTATATAAATGAAAAAATAATATGATAAAATGTTAGTCTCAGAAAGACTATCAATAGCTAAATTACAAAAAAACATAAGATAATTGAGCTAGCCTCAAACCTAAATAATTCGGTTTTAATTCTATTCACTGGGATTCCAATAGGATTCCTTCAAAATTAACGAAAAGTAATTGAAATAGGCCTATATTGACGGCTAAAGGTATATTTCATTCATTCTAAGTCCATTTGGAAACTTAGAACAAGTCTAACTAGTGAAATCTTTCAAAAAATTGCTCTTAAACGATCTAATCTTTGTACTAACTTATTTTAATGGGAACAGGGGGACTTGAACCCCCACGCCGTTTAAAGCAACGGATTTTAAGTCCGTCGTGTCTACCAATTCCACCACGTTCCCATAATATAATTTAAATAATAGCAAAAAACTATTTGGAAGGCAATAGAATAGTTTTTTATTCTAAATCGAGGTCACTTACAATTATCAATGGGGATTTTTAAGAGAATTAAAAATAACTTAGAATCAAAAGTTTTCTAGTTTCACCACCTTCAATTTCTAAACTTTTTCACTCCAAAGTAAGATTAAAGTTGAATTTAAAAACCTTTATTCTAGTTTCGAATATGTATGTAATCTTCAAAACCATTTTTCTAATAAATAAAAAGATAAAATAAATATCTTTCCTGGTTACTTTTGGCAAAGCTAAAATAATAAAATATACTATTGATCGAATCATGAAATTAAACGTTTCAATAATTAAATTTTTTAGAACATAAACTGATAAATAGACTTCTCAGAAATTAAACAGTTTTGGATTTAAATAATTTTTGAATATTAAGACAGCACCCAGATTCGAACTGGGGATAGAGGATTTGCAATCCACTGCCTTACCACTTGGCCATGCTGTCTAAATCTTTAATAACTAATGTTACACTAATTTTTAAAAAAATACAAATATCAAGTAATCGAAAAATATGTTATTAAAAAATAACCTAAGTCTTTAATATTATTAAGTAAACATAGGTATCTATTAAGATAATTTAAATTGTTAATGTATT
>Ga0307996_1000255_pt1 | contig 14080 bp, 13 predicted proteins | sample Davwhametageno35_FD_203143 | JGI IMG/M metagenome (GOLD analysis project Ga0307996, IMG submission 203143) | Marine microbial communities from Davis Island wharf, Antarctic Ocean - #35 | ecosystem: Environmental > Aquatic > Marine > Unclassified | place: Antarctic Ocean: Davis Island wharf...
GAAGCCGTTGCGCAAATTTGCGATCCACGGTGAACTGTCAGAATACGTTCCAAAAGGGGCGGAGCCGTTGGGCGACCTTGCTTTGAAATAGCTACTTTGGTTCGGGATAGGGGCGGACGAACACAGGCTTGTCTGCTGTTGATAAATCAGGTTGAAATGCATACCCACCGGCGTCGAAATCCAAAATGGCTTTTGGATCGGTCAAACGGTTTTGGACCATAAAGCGGGCCATCGCCCCGCGCGCCTTTTTGGCATAAAAGCTGACGATTTTTGGGCCTTGCCCTTTGTCTTCCATAAACGCGGGCGTGATCACCCGCAGCTTCAACGCCTTTAAAGCGACAGCTCCGAAATACTCTTGGCTTGCGCAGTTTATCAAAACGTCGCTGCCAACCTTTTCGCCCTGGGCATTCAACGCGATGGACAAGTCGTTTTGCCAATAGTCGTACAAGTTTTTGCCGCGGCGGGTTTTTAAACGACTGCCCATTTCCAAACGATATGCTTGGATCAAATCCAAAGGACGCAATACGCCATACAGCCCTGAAAGGATGCGCAAATGACCCTGTGCCCACTCCATTTCATCTGTGTCCAAAGTGCTGGCTTCAAGTCCTTGATAGGTGTCACCGGCAAAGGCAAGTGCAGCAGGTCGGGTGACATCGGCAGTCGGCACATCTTGAAAGGCTTTGAAACGATCACGGTTCAGGTTGGCCAATGCGTCGCTTAGGTGCATTAATCCTTTGAGATCGCCAAGTGACAGATTGCGTGCGGTCTGCGCCAAACTGATCGCGTCATCCTGAAAGTCCGGTGCTGTCGCGGCCACATTGCGGGTCGCCCAATCCAGCTTTTTTGCTGGTGAAATCACAACTAACATTTCGTCACCTCTTTCCCGTTCCGTAAATGATCTAGCCCGCTTCGCGCAGTACGTCCAGAAAGGCACCTGCAAATCTTTCTGCCCGCCGCTCACCCAATAATTGGGTCAATGCATTTTGATCGCCCGACCGCATTTGCGCAACTTTCGCCAACATTAACGCAGAGCAACTTAACGGCTTGTCGATACCATCTGTCCCACGGGCCAGTTCAGCCTGAACTTCAAGCAATCGATCATAGACAGACCCTGCATCACGGCCTGCTAACTTGCGGCGCGTCGGATGCATTTGGGCTGCTTCACCGTTGATCACCTCAAGAAACGCATCACCGTAGCTGTCCAGCTTTTTGGCCCCAATCCCGCTGATCCCGGCCATAGCGTCCAAGTTTGCAGGACGCTTTTCAGCCATTTCGATCAGAGTTTTGTCATTGAAAATAATGTATGCGGGCACTTTTCCAGCTTCGGCCAACCCACGCCGCTTTGCTTTCAACGCGCTGAGCAGTGGCGCGTCTTCCTCTGAGACCATCTCTTTTACCGCGGGACGGCGTGTTGCCGACTTTATCGTATCACGTCGCAATGAGATTTTTGCCTCGTCCCGCAAAATCGGGAGCGCAGCGTCCGTCATGCGCAGCGCACCGTGCCGCCCTGGATCGGGACGGATCAAATCGTGACCCATCATTTGACGAAACACTGCTTGCCATTGAGGTTTGTTATATTCGCGCCCAACGCCGTATGTGGGTAAGCTGTCATGCCCGCGTTCGATGACTTTTGCAGTTTTATTACCGAGCAAAATATCGATTAAATGACCTGCACCAAACCATTCTTTGGTGCGCAATATGGCAGACAACGCTTTGCGCACCGCAACGGTACCATCGAACACATCGACGGGGTTGTCACATAAATCGCAGCGCCCACAGTTCACTTCGGTTTCATCAAAATAGCCCAGCAATGTTTTACGCCTACATTCCAACGCCTCCGCCAATCCAAGCAGTGCATTCAATCGGGTGTGATCAGCGGCGCGGCGTTCAGGCGGGGCGACACCTTCGTCAATCTGAGTGCGGCGAAGCCGAATATCTTCGGGGCCAAACAGTGTCAGTGTTTCAGCGGGCGCACCATCACGCCCAGCGCGGCCAATTTCCTGATAGTAGGACTCGATTGATTTGGGCAGATCGGCGTGGGCAACCCATCGAATATCTGGCTTATCTATCCCCATTCCAAAGGCCACCGTCGCCACAACGATCAATCCGTCCTCTTGTTGAAAGCGACGTTCCCCAATGCGGCGATCTTCGGCGTCCATGCCACCGTGATAATGCAACGCCAAATGGCCTGCATCGCGCAAAGCACTGGCGATCCCTTCGGTCTTGGCACGCGTGCCGCAATATACGATCCCAGATTGCCCTTTGCGTGAACTGGCGAAGTCGAGGATTTGACGACGCGGCCCATCCTTGGCCGCAAAGGCAAGGTGAATATTAGGCCGATCAAACCCATGCAGAAATTTGCTAGGGGGTGTGCCATCAAACAGCTTTTGGATGATTTCGATCTGTGTCTCAGCATCCGCAGTCGCGGTGAACGCCGCCAATGGTACGTCCAAAGCGCGACGCAATTCACCAATTCGCAGATAATCAGGGCGGAAATCATGGCCCCATTGGCTGACGCAATGCGCCTCATCCACGGCGATCAAATTTACGCCTACACGGCGCAACATGCCCATAACACCGCTTGCTGCTAAGCGTTCGGGGGCCATGTACAACAGCTTTAGATCGCCCCGTTCCAACCCTTCCCAAACCGCATCGGTTTCTTCGGGGGTGTTGCCAGATGTCAAAGCGCCCGCGCACACGCCCACTTCTTGTAAGGCGCGAACCTGATCGCGCATCAATGCGATCAAGGGGGAGATGACAACAGTCACGCCCTCACGCAGCAAAGCGGGCAGCTGGAAGCACAGGGATTTACCACCGCCCGTTGGCATGATCGCCAACACGTTTTCACCCACAGTTACGGCTTCAACAATCTCTTGTTGGCCGGGGCGAAAGGCATCAAAGCCAAAGACATCACGTAACAGCGCGGAAGCGCCAGTCATGTGGAGAAAGCCATGCGGGGAAACCCTGTAAGTTTTTATTGGTATGCTCTTACAGGAGACAATTTCACACTAAGATTCAGTGAACAAGTGCTTAGGCGAACCCAAAGATCACAGGCAGGATAAATCTCTGCAAAGAGATGACGATGATCAGGGCGACCAAAGGTGCCAAATCCATTTGTCCGGTATTCGGCAGAATACGACGAATTGGCGCGTAAATCGGCTGAAGTAGATTGTTCAGGCCCTGCCAAATCTGGGAGACAACAGGCTGATGCAAATTCAACACCTGAAAGTTTATCAGCCAACTCATGATGATATGAACGATCATAACAAAATACACGATGTTGAGGATCAGTTGTAGAGGTCCGTAAATAGCCAGCATGTTATGCGTCCTTATAGCGTTGGCAATTACCTAAGGTCGCTGCTGCCAAAGGGCAAGCCTGCGAGGATCTTCTTGGTTGACCCTTTGCAAACAAACCCCACATAACCAGCACAAGAAGGAGTGCAGCTATGTTTCCATTTGTCCGCATGATCAAAGACATTGCCTTAGCGCGGCGTATGCCGCCGCTTGAGAATTTCACAGACATTCACGAGTCCCACCACATCTGCTGGCCGTGGGATATTGATTTCTTTGGTGAGATGAACAACGGGCGCGTGTTATCGATCTATGACTTGGGCCGCTTTGCCGCTGCCCAGCGTGGTGGTTTGATCACTGCATTGTTTGAGAACAAGTGGGGCCTTGCGATGGCAGGTGCGATGGTGCGGTATCGCCGCCGCCTTACCGCGTTTGAACGCTTTACAATGCGCAGTCGCGTGGTGTGTTGGGATGACCGTTTCATCTATATCGAGCAGTCGATGTGGAAGTTGGACGGTGAATGCGCGAACCACATTATCTATCGCGCGGCGGTGACTGAAAAGCGGCGTTTGATCCCACCCATTCGTGTGGCCGAGGCCCTTAAACATGATCCAATAAGCCCGCCAATGCCTGATTGGATCGCGGCGTGGGTCGCTGCAGAAGACAAACGTCCGTGGCCACCGATGTCCAATACTATGTAAAACCTTACCTTGCGTATACGCAGCGAGCCTGTTCTTAATCCTTTTAATTTCAAAAGGGATGGCAAGATGGCCGAAGTTTCACTGCGTAAACGTATCTGGGGTTGGTATTCTTTTGATTGGGCCAGCCAGCCTTATCACACTGTCCTCAACACCTTTATCTTTGGTCCGTTTTTCGCCGCCATTGCTGCCACCTACTTCCTGAACCTAGGGCTAAGCGAAGACCTGGCAGATGCCAAAGCGCAATCCCTTTGGGCGTGGAGCACGGCATTGTTCGGCATCATCATTGCCCTCACGGCCCCCGTGTTTGGCGCAATGGCCGACAGCTCGGGGCGCCGTATGCCTTGGATCGTTGGCTTTAGCATCATGTACGTTCTTGGCTCTGGTCTGTTGTGGTTTACTGATCCAGCAGCAGGCAATCTGTATTGGATGCTGGCGGCGTTCGGCATGGGCTTTATCGGTGCCGAATACGCGCTGATTTTTGTGAATGCTCAATTGCCTAAGCTCGGAACAAGGGACGAAATCGGCAAGATTTCCGGCTCTGGCTTTGCGATCGGGTATTTGGGTGGCGTTGTGTCTCTGATCCTTGTGCTTGCGCTTATTGTTGAGCAAGGAAATGGCCTTACAATTGTCGGGCTTGAACCATTGTTCGGACTGGACCCAAGCCAGCGCGAAGGCACCCGTGCCACCGGTATCTTCACCGCCGTTTGGTTTGCAGTCTTTATGATCCCGTATTTCATGTGGGTGCGCGAAAAGCCGTCGACTGCCAAACGCGACAGTGTATCCGAAGCGCTGGGCAGCGTTATCACCTCGATCAAGGGGCTGCGCGACAAACCCAGCTTGGCCTACTACCTTGTGTCTTCGATGTTGTACCGCGACGGGCTGAACGGGCTGTACAGCTTTGGCGGCGTTTATGCGTTGTTGGTCCTGAATTGGGAGGTCAGTCAGGTTGGTGCCTTTGGTGTGATCGCCGCATTAGGTGCTGCGGTCTTTAGCTATATTGGTGGATTTGCGGATCGTAGATTTGGACCAAAGCCAGTCATTATTATATCAATTCTGGCACTGATGGCCGTCAGCTTTACCATCATCAACCTGTCCCCAACCACGTTCTTTGGCTTTCAATTGGCCGAGGGCACAGGCCTGCCTGACACCGTCTTTATGGTGTGTGGCGTGTTCATCGGGGGCATGGGCGGTGTTGTCCAATCCACCAGCAGATCATTGATGGTCCGCCATTGCGATCCTGAATCCTCGACCGAATATTTCGGCCTCTACGGCATGTCTGGTCGGGCTACGGCATTCTTGGCTCCGCTCATGATTGGAATCGTCACAGCGGCGACAGGCAGCGCACGCATCGGTATCTCACCCGTGCTGGTCCTTTTCTTTATTGGCCTAATCCTGTTATTCTGGGTCAAAGCGGAAGGGGAAAGCGACACGTGAAACGATTTCGCAGGATCTCGATCCTAGGCGCTACGCTGATGTTAATGGCGTGCTCTGGATCGTCTGATACCAGCATTGATGGCACCCAAGTTGTTGAACCTAAAGCGTCCGAAATTCGGGGATTTGCCAAATCTGCATTTGGCGCACAGAAATTCGGTTCTGCACAATCACCTGAGCCACACGGCGGCTACACAAAGGGCTGCATTGCAGGCTCACAGCGGCTGGCAGAAACGGGTGCCACATGGCAGGCAATGCGCCTGTCACGCAACCGCAATTGGGGCCATCCCGAGTTGGTCGATATGGTTCAAAAGCTAAGCCGCGTCGCCGCCAAACAACCCGGTTGGAATGGGCTGTATGTCGGCGACATGAGCCAACCACGCGGCGGTCCAATGCTTACCGGACATCGTTCTCACCAAATTGGGCTTGATGCAGATATCTGGATGCTGCCTGCCCAAAATCTAAACTTGTCAGCGAAAGAGCGCGAGAACCTGTCGTCCATTTCGACACGTCGATCAAAGGGCGCGTTCACCAATGGGAGTTGGACCCGTGCGCATCACGAGATCATCAAAGCCGCTGCCAAAGACAAACGCACAGCGCGTATTTTTGTCTTTCCAGGGGCCAAAGTGAAGATGTGTGCCGACGAAAAAGGCAACAAAGATTGGTTGAACAAAGTCCGTCCTTGGTACGGTCACCACTATCACTTTCACATTCGCTTGGCCTGCCCACGTGGGGCAAAAGGGTGCAAAGATCAAAACCCGCCCCCTGCAGGAAACGGATGTGCAGATGCGCAAAAGTGGGTGGATGATATCTTGAACCCGCCTGCGCGAAAGCCTGTTGATCCAAACGCACCTAAACCAAAACAACGGCGTGAATACACCGTCGCAGACTTGCCACAGCAATGTTCAAACGTCTTACGCTCGCGTTAATCTGCTGCGCGGGCATCGCATCGGCGGAACCACGGCTTGTTTATTCGGGCCGTGTTTCAATCGAGGATGCAGGCGGTCTGTCAGGTTTGGAACTTGGACCAAATGGGCGGTCTGGAATTACTGTCTCTGATCGGGGTCAAGTCTTTGCAATTAAGGTGCGGCGGACCAACGGCGAACTAAGCAGTGTAAACCTGTCCCCTTGGCCCAATCGCTCCAAAATTGAAGGTGACGTGGAAGGCATTGCGACAAGGGACGCGCAAACCTATTTCTTCTCACTCGAGGGCCCTGCCAGGGTGATGTCCCTATCCACTTCGGGCAAACTAACCACCCTTCCAAGACATCCTGACTTTGCCAAGATGCGGATCAATCGGGCGCTTGAATCCATTGCAATTGACCAAACTGGAACGCTTTACACCCTACCTGAAGTCGCCTCAGATGCGGATAAAGGTTTCCCGCTTTATGCCTTCAAAGATCAGCAATGGCGGCTTGCCACGACCCTTCCAAGCCGTGGATCGTTCTCGGCTGTGGGTGCTGATTTTGGACCCGACAACTTGTTCTACTTGCTTGAGCGAACAGTCACTGCATTAGGGTTTCGCACACGCGTGCGCAGGTTCGATTTAGCAGCGACAGACTTAGGTGAAGAGACGTTGCTTACGACATGGCCCTCCTATCATGACAACCTCGAAGGGATCAGCCTTTGGCAAGATGCTAGGGGTGCCACACGTGTCACGATGATCTCTGACGATAACTTCCGAATGATCCAGCGCAACGAAATCGTGGAATATATTCTGCAGGAATAACTTGCGCCTCCTTACATTGCTGGCTAAAGACCGTCCGTCTGCATGGTGCAGGCCGAGTTCTCCGCCACCTTGATAAAACGGGAAAATGTTATGAATACTTCTATCGTCTCTCGGGCGTACCTTCCGGGTATCCTCGCTATGGCCGCAATCGTTGTGGCCTCAAACATCCTTGTGCAGTTTCTGATCCTTGATGGTCTGCTGACATGGGGTGCCTTCACCTATCCGCTGGCCTTCCTTGTGACCGACGTGATGAACCGCGTTTATGGGGTGCAAGCCGCACGTCGCGTGGTGTTCGCAGGCTTCATAACAGGCATTATTTGCTCGCTTATTGGCAGCCAAGTCATGCTGGAATTTGGCCCTGCAGTACCATTGCGCATCGCAGTTGCATCCGGCACCGCATTCCTGATCGCGCAAATGACTGACGTTGGCATCTTTAACCGCTTGCGTGGCGGGTCATGGTGGCGCGCGCCGTTGGTCTCGACCCTCATCGGTTCTGCCCTCGACACGGCCCTGTTCTTTACCATCGCATTTTCTGCATCTGTGACGTTCTTTGGTCCAAGTGCTGACGCTGCAATCAACTGGGCGTGGGACGCTGCACCGTTTATGAACGCTGGTCCATTGGTTCCTTTGTGGGTCACATTGGGTTTTGCGGATTGGTTGGTAAAGTTGACCTTGGCACTAATCGCCTTAGTGCCGTTCCGGATTTTGACGGCACGGATGCTGGCTGTAAAATAAGTACAATACAAAATATGGCCGGGCGAAGTTTCCTGGCCATATTTTTCTAACAAGTCGTGTCTTGGCTGCGTAACCGCTGCGGGTGATGATTAGTTACTGCGCTGATTGGTTCAAAAAATAGTTGCTAAATCCCATCCTTACAACAAAATTACTGCAAGGATGGGAGGCATTTCTATTAGTGGCAGTGATAAGGTTTTTTGCCTGCGTGGCATCCAGCGCTGTTTGTTCCACCCGAATGGGCAAATGCGGACGTTGCTGTTACAAGAGCAATTGCAATTACTGCGATAATTTTCATATTTTTAATCTCCTTTAAGTTTAAACATCTTCTTAAGCTAAGGTTAACATTTAAAATTGTAAGAGCCGACATTTGAGTATTATTAACCTATAGTTAATCGCCTTCTCCAAACGTTAACGCGGCGAAATTTTTAGCGAATGTTTAACGGCTGCGGCGTTATAAAATCGTACAATTCAGGCTCTAAATTGTACATTTACGGGCCAACCATCCTAAAACTGCCGTTTCAAGAAAGACAAATTGTACAATGCACCACCCTCTTTTGTACATTACGCCGCCAAACCCCAGCGCACGGTCGGTTAACCGACCAAACTCTTTCACAAATATTTTACAAAAAAACGCTTTGTGATTTTGTAAACCTGTGCGACGATTCAAGTGATTTAAACAAATGTAAAGGAGGTGATCTAGTGTCTCAGAAGATATTGGAGAGTGGTGTCGGAACAGCTTGGGAGGTCGCCCGTTAAGGCAACCCATGACGGTGTAAGCCGTCCAAGTGGATCGATCTGGTCTAACCGAGATCCCTCCTGAAATTTTCGAAAGGGCCGCCTGATTTAGGGCGGCCCTTTTTCGTTCCAGCAATACCCTGTATAGGAATGATATGGTTCGGATTAATGACGATATAACCCTGCAAGATTGGGAGCTTAGCGAAAGCTTTATGCGCGCTTCTGGCCCTGGTGGTCAGAACGTCAATAAGGTATCCAGCGCAGTCGAATTGCGGTTCGAAGTTGAACGCAGTCCGTCCCTGACAGCCCCTGTAAAAATTCGCCTTAAACGACTGGCTGGCCGTCGTTGGACGCAGGATGGCGCACTGGTCCTGCAATGCGATGAAACCCGTAGCCAAGCCCGCAATCGTGAGATCGTGCGTCAACGCCTGAAAGACCTTATTTGTAAGGCGCTGGTGGCCCCAAAACGTCGGATCGCGACCCGTCCAACTTTTGGGTCAATGAAGCGTCGGCTGAAGGCGAAAAAAGTCCGTGGCGAGGTGAAAACCAATCGCGGGCGCGTCGATCCCGATAGCTAAATCTTTAGCGTCGCTTTCTGGCATATTTAGTCATCGAATTGGGTTAGGGTGAGGTGAAATTCATCTAACACTTGGACCCACATGCGCCCCACCGACCGGACCGGCCTTGCTATCGTTTTGAGCCTTGTTGCTTTGACGTTATTTGATTCAATGGGGCTGATTATCAAACACCTCTCAACCAGCTATTCCGCAGCCGAACTTTCGGCGTGGCGTAATCTGTTTGGGCTGATCCCATCGGTGATTGCTTTGTGGTCCTCACGTGCATGGTGCACAGGTGGGAAACGTCTAAAAATCCGCCAATGGAAGCTGGCCTTGTTCCGTGGTGTTATCGTTACCTTTGCCCAACTCTGTTTCTATATGTCATTGGGATTAATGGCTTTTGCCACAGCGTCCACCATCACTTACGCCAGCGCATTGTTCACAACAGCCCTCGCAATTCCGATCCTTGGCGAACGGGTCGGTTGGGTCCGCTGGATTGCGGTTTTGGTGGGCTTTGTTGGTGTTATTATGGTCGTCCAACCGGGCGGCGACGGCTTCACGCTTTATGCGCTTTTACCATTGGCTGCTGCGGCATTTTACGCGCTGGTCGGCGTTACGGCACGCCTGTTTGACGACGACGTTCCTAGCCCGTTGGTCAATCTATATTCGTCGGTCACAGCCGTCATAGGGGCAGGTTTGATTGCCTACTTCTGGGGCGGTTATCAACCCATCGCATCAGCCACCGATCTGTGCTGGATTATTGCAATGGGTGGCTTTGGTGGTACTGCGGTTTTGTTCTTGATCGTCAGCTACCGAATGACCGAACAAAGCAATTTGGCACCGTTCAGTTACTTCGGCATACCACTCGCATTTTTCATGGGTTGGATGTTCTTTAACGAAGCCCCGTGGAGCACACTTTTCCCCGGCGCGATATTGATCGCAGCGGGTGGATTGTTGATTGTTTGGCGTGAACGGACCCGGTCTAAAAAGGCCTAAACAAACACATCCTGTTCGGTCTGTTTGCCTACTCCAAACACACGTTTGTATCGTATGATTTCGGCTTCGGGCCCCATCGCTTTGCGCGGGTTATCGGACAGTTTGACAGTAAGCTTCCCATTTGCCTCAACCGCCTTACAAACCAGTGAAAACGGGGCAAGTGCGTCGTCTGGAACCAAGTCGCGGAAGTCGTTGGTCAGCAGTGTGCCCCACCCGAATGATATCTTTGTTTTGCCGTTAAACTGAGCATGTAATTCTTTGACCTTGGCCACGTCCAATCCGTCGCTAAAGATCACCCGCTTTTCCCGTGGATCTTCGCCCCGTGATGTCCACCAATCGATGGCGATCTGCGCTGCAGTTGCAGGATCGCCGCTGTCGATACGGATGCCCGTCCAACCGGCCAGCCAATTAGGCGCTTTGTCTAAGAACCCTTGGGTTCCGTACGTGTCTGGTAGGATGATACGCAGGTTGCCGTCATGCTCGTCCTGCCAGTCTTGCAAAACGTCATATGGGGACTGGGCCAATGCCGCATCGTCTTTGGCTAAGGCTGCGTAAACCATAGGTAATTCATGGGCATTGGTCCCGATCGCTTCAAGTTCGCGGGTCATAGCAATCTTGCAATTTGAAGTGCCGGAAAACTTACGTCCCAATCCTTCACGCATCGCTTGGGCGCACCAGTCTTGCCATAGATATGAATGGCGGCGGCGCGTGCCAAAATCAGCGATTGAAAGATCGTCCAGACCCCGCAACGTTTCGATCTTTTCCCATACGCGGGTCATTGCGCGGGCATACAAAATTTGCAGCTCAAACTTACCCATCTGGTCCAAAACCGCACGGCCACGCAGCTCCATCAGGATAGCCAGCGCAGGGATTTCCCACAGCATAACTTCGTGCCATTTTCCCTCGAACGTCAGCTCGTATTGGTCACCGACGCGTTCAAGATGATAAGGTGGCAAACGCAGCCCCTCGAACCATTCCATGAAGTCAGGTGTGAACATCTGGCGCTTGCCGTAAAACGTATTACCGCGCAGCCACGTGCTTTCGCCGCGACTAAGGGAAAGGGAGCGCACGTGATCAAGTTGCTCACGTAATTCGCCCTCGTCAATCAGATCCGCCAACGGGATGTGTTTGGAACGGTTGATCAGGCTAAACGTGACCTGTGTGTCAGGCTTGTTTCGAAAGATGCTTTGACACATCAATAGCTTGTAAAAGTCCGTGTCGATGAGGGACCGCACAATAGGATCGATCTTCCATTTGTGGTTCCAAACGCGTGTTGCAATATCGACCATTTTTGGGCTCCGGATAGCTTTAAGGTACTTTAATCAAACGAATTTGGCAGTTGCAAGTATCAGACGATTGTAACGCCTGCTGCCTTCATACCGTCAATGGCCGCCACCAGTGATCCATCCATGTCGATTGCGCGACATAGCGCCATATCCACCGTGACATCGAACCCCAGTTTGGTTGCATCAACAGCCGAGAAGTTTACGCAAAAATCTGTCGCCAGCCCGACTATCTTCAACTGGCTGATCCCACGTGTGCGTAGGTATCCCTCTAGCCCTGTTGGTGTCGTCTGGTCGTTCTCGAAGAACGCTGAATAGCTGTCGATTGCAGGATTGTACCCCTTGCGAATGATCATGTCGGCGCGGTCTTGATCTAAGGCTGGGTGAAACAAAGCACCTTGTGATCTTTGGATGCAGTGATCGGGCCATAGAACCTGATCGCCATAAGGCATTTTTGTCATCTCAAACGGACCCTTACCATCGTGTGATGAGGCAAAGGAAGAATGGCCCGCTGGGTGCCAGTCTTGGGTCAGAATAACCGCACCCGAATTGGCCATCAATGCGTTGATCTCTGCGACGATTTCATCGCCACCAGCCACCGCAAGTGCCCCACCTGGGCAAAAGTCGTTTTGGACATCAATCACGATTAGGGCTAGGGTCATTGGGTATATTCCTTGTGTGGCTCATAACTGGGTAGGGTTCCAATACTGCGACGTCAATGCAAACCCCTTGTTCATGGGTGCGCTTAGGCGTATCTGGCTGCCCATGATTACAATTGCTGCCTTTTACCATTTCACCCGCTTTGATGATGCCGACGCGTTGCGTCCCGTTGTGCGCGCCCTTTGTAGCGAACAAGACGTGAAGGGTACGATACTGTTTGCCAGCGAGGGTTTGAACGGCACAATTGCTGGTCCACGCGCAGGTATCGATGTGGTTCTGGCCCATTTGGCGAGCCTTCCGGGTTGCAGTGCTCTTGAGTGGAAAGAGAGCTTTAGCGAGACGCAGATTTTCGGCAAAATCAAAGTACGGCTGAAGCGCGAGATCGTGACGATGGGACAGCCTGATGTTGATCCATTGGCCCGTGTTGGAAGCTACGTTCAAGCCGCCGATTGGAATGATCTGATTGCGCAGGACGACGTTGCCGTCATTGATACGCGCAACGATTACGAAGTGGCTATTGGTACGTTTGACGGTGCGATTGATCCTGAGACGTCAACCTTTGGTCAGTTCCCTGCATGGTGGGAGGCGAACAAACACCGCTTTCATAATAAAAAGATAGCCATGTTTTGCACGGGCGGCATTCGATGTGAGAAGTCGACCAACTATCTGTTGGGGCAGGGTGTTGAGGACGTCTATCACCTAAAGGGTGGCATCCTGAAGTACCTTGAAGAAGTGCCAGAGGCGCAAAGCACTTGGCAAGGCGATTGCTTTGTTTTCGACAACCGCGTCAGCGTGGGTCACGGGCTAAAAGTTGGTGAGCATACGTTGTGCCATGCATGCCGCCGTCCGTTGTTTCCAGAGGATATGATGCGTGCCGAATTTACAGTTGGGGTCAGTTGCCATCAGTGTGTTGACGAAACGTCTGATGCTGACAAAGATCGCTTTCGCGAACGCCAAAAACAGATCGAATTGTCCCGTAAACGTGGCGAAGAACATATGGGTTCAGACGGTTCTTAGCTGGCCTAAGTTGCGTGGACGTCCGCGCATCAGCAGCCAAAGCATAATTGCGATGTTTAAACCGTTCCACGCAATCCCATTGATGAATGCCAGTTGGTACGACCCACTTAAGTCATAGATCAATCCCGAAGACCAACCACCCAATGCCATGCCCATTATCGTGGCCATCAACACAAATCCAACCCGTGCGCCTGCTTCGCGTGCTGGCATGTATTCACGCACGATGACCGCATAGCTTGGAACGATACCGCCTTGGCTTAGGCCGAAAACAAGGCTGACAACATAAAGCGAAATCAGAGCGTCTGAAGGCAGATATAAAAACAGTGCAACACATTGCGCAAGTGATCCGATCAACAGCGTTTTGACCCCACCTAGTTTGTCTGCCAGCAATCCAGAGACGAGCCGTGAACCAACGCCACCTAGGAGCATAAGCGACAACATCTCTGCCCCAACGGCGGGTCCGTATCCAAGGTCGACGCAATAAGAAACGATGTGGACCTGCGGCATCGACATCGCCACACAGCAGCCAACCCCAGCGACGCCAAGCAGGCAAGCTAATGCCGTTGGGGATAACCCTGATGTTTTGGCGTTGGCGGATGATATCACCTCGGCTAATATGTGTGCGTCCTGAGGTAGCTTTCGACGCAAGATAAGGGCCAATGGGATAACGACTGCTAGGGTCATAAAAGCGAGGATCATATAGACGCTGCGCCAACCTTGGGTGCTGAGCGTGTCTGCCAACACCAGCGTCCAGATTGATCCACTAAGATAATTACCACTGGCAACAATTGCCATCGCGATGCCGCGCCGTTTCATGAACCAATGCGAGATATCTGCTATCAAAGGACCAAACCCGACTGCTGATGCTAACCCGATCAACAGCTGCGCAAATGACATCATGACAATCGATGTGCTGATGGTGGCAAGGTACAGCCCTAACGCTAC
>Ga0307996_1000256_pt1 | contig 14063 bp, 2 predicted proteins | sample Davwhametageno35_FD_203143 | JGI IMG/M metagenome (GOLD analysis project Ga0307996, IMG submission 203143) | Marine microbial communities from Davis Island wharf, Antarctic Ocean - #35 | ecosystem: Environmental > Aquatic > Marine > Unclassified | place: Antarctic Ocean: Davis Island wharf...
GCCAAGTTTAAAAAAACTCTTGTTTCGTGTGCACTCTCATTTCTACGTACTATACATATTAGTATGTACGTAGAGGAATTCGCACGACTCAAAGGAATGTGTAACTTCTCACACTCCCTCGTAAACAGTGCTTGAAACTACCAACCCATCAGCAATAGTCGTAGCTTTGTAAAAATGATTCTGTCAAGTGGCTTCGTGAATATATCTGCCAATTGGTCCTTTGTATCAATAGGAAAAATCTGTATTGTCTTGTCTGCCACATGCTTTCTGAAGTGATGGTACTTGATGGCTATATGCTTCGTTCTCGGTGTGAATCTTGGACTCTCAGCAACTCTAATGCAGCTTCGATTGTCTTCAAATACTTTGCAATGTAGTTTGGGCGTTGGGTTGTGTAGCTCAAAAATGCCTCCAACTTCCATCATCAAGTTCATAAATGGAATGATTTCTCTCATCGATTGTGAGAGAGCTATATATTCTGCTTCTGTGGTGCTCAATGCTATCTCTGTTTGCAATTTACTGCACCATGTGATTGGGCATCCCGCATACATGATAACGAATCCAGTTCTGGATAACACGCATTCAGGGTTAGTATGATCGCCAGAGGACCAACCTCCTGCAAAGTCAGCGTCCACATAACATTCTAATCCTTTCGATGGATCTGGCTTGTAGTGTATCCCTTTGTCGCTTGTGGCTAAAAGATACCGAGCTATGTATTTCACTGCTTTTTCGTGGCAAAGCATTGGATTTGCATTGAATCTAGCACATTGATGAACTGCCATTGATATGTCTGGTCTCGTGCTATTTTGCAGATATCCTAGCATGCCGATTGCGGATCTATAGCTCCAGTCATGTTTTCTTTTTGCACCTTTTTCATCTCTACTCAAAAGTGGTCCAATGACTGGTACGTCTCGCTTATTGTATGCATCCTCGTGAACATTGAGTGCTTGCAATATTCTCTGAATGAGAAAGGGTTGTCTGAGGATAAACTCGTTTCCTTTGAGTTTTTCTATCTCAACGCCCAAGTATTTATCCATGGGGCCTTCGTCAGTGAATTCAAATTTCTCTATGCCATTTGCTAAACTGTAGATGAATTGATCAAGCATCTCTTTCTTGTTAGCTATCAAAATGCAGTCATCAACATATGTTAATATGATCATTCCTTTCTTCATAAATACGCAAGGATCAGCCTTCGATTCAACAAAGCCTCTCCTTTCAAGTCCCTTCTTCAGACAATCGTACCAGTTAGCTGAACTTTGCTTGAGTCCGTACAAACTAGATTTGAGCTCGATTACATACGCTCGTTTGTTGATTCCACCTCCAATCTCTATTCCAGGTGGTATCTCCATGAATACTGGAACATCCAATTCAGCTTGAGGAAATGCCAGTACAAAGTCCAGGGCTTGAGTCTCGAGTCCTGCAAGCTCTGATACTATCAGCAAGAACCTAACACTAATCCAATTTACGACTGGAGCATAAGTCTCCCAATAATTGACGCCCCATTGCTGCTGTCCTCCATGAGCACATAGTCTGGCTTTGTGTTTATTGAGCCGTCCATCTGGAAATCTCTTTCTCTTAAAAGACCAGATGGCCATGATTGTTTTCATGTCCTTTGGCATTGTCGAACGCAAAATTATATCCCAGTGCTTGCGTGATGTATGGTCTGAGATTTCTTTCTCCATGGCCTCGACAAATTCCATTCGATCATCTTGCTTCAGCATTTCTTTGAATGTATATGATTCATTGTTTTCTTTGGCTGCTGTATAAACGTGATGCAGTATGTCATTGCATGTACCATCAAAATTCTCGTTGACTTGTTCAAAATGATACGCAGCCGATTGTGCTGTTGTAAGAGCCATTTTCATACCTGCTTCTGCACTTGAAATTGGACTTGCTAATACTGCTCCAAAACAGAATAATGTCGTGAGCACCGATCTCGTGAGACCACTTCTCTGTGCTGCTATTCTGGGTGATCGTCTAAGACCAGATTCCTCTAAGTTTACTAATTCAGGCATTCCAAAATTGTCATCTCCCTCGGAAACTGTAGTGGAATCTGTTGGGTCCGATTGCTGGTTTTCTAATTCATCGGACCAACGGAGATTCTTGAATGATGATGTATTCGGATCTCCCTCGTTTATTGTAGTGTCAGTGAGATTCATCGTATCTCCCTCGTTTGCTATAGTGCTTGCTTCATGTGGCACTGTATCTGCCTGTGATTTGTCGATAGTGTTTTGAAGATTTGCAATTGAGTCATTCTCATTCAACGGTTGCAGTACCGTATCAGCTGTGATATCATTTTCACCCTCAAACCATGTCTTTGTCAAGTCAAATTGCTCTGTTGTAACGAGCTCCCTCGACTGTCTTACTAATTTCTCCCAATTTGGCGGAACAGTGAGAGCACGCATGTGTGGTACTGTTGTGAATTGATCATCAAATACCACATGATATTGAGGTGAGACCAATCCTGTTTTTGGATTGAGTACTAGTGCTACACTGCCAGCATGCGCTGGTGAATGACCAACATATATGCCAAGCCTCGAGCGCGGTTCCCATTTTGGCACTCCTTTTGGATTTGATTGAAGCCTTGAGTCTAATATATACACTGGGCATCCAAAAGTATGATAATGTTTCAGCTGGACGTTGACTGCCTTGGCGCTTGAAAATTTCATGTCAGCTGATTCTCCATTTAGGTTCACCTGGAGATTGTTCATTCTTTCTTGAGCACATTTAGTTGCAAATGGCCACATCATTATTGTAATATACTCAGGCCAATACCTCATTGCATGAAGTAGAAGCGTTCTTCCAATTAATGTGACATCCTTTATTGTCCTTTCTGAGATGCCATTCTGATGATGCGCTCCCACTCCACAAAATGTGAGATCCTGCTTACATCTTTTACATTCTTTTACAAAAGCAGGTTCGGCAAAGCGTCCATTATCTGCATGGTAATGCTGCACTCGAATTCCTCGAACCGCACATCTGTGTTCGAATTCTTTCTTGGCAGCCAGTGTTGACTCTGCTGTTAGGTCCCTCATCAGTGCTACAAATACATATCCAGTGTAGTAATCGACGAAGATGGTGCATGCCCATATTCTCGCCCGAGTGAGGTTCCCCTTTTCTTGAGGTATCAACCCTGGCTGTGCAGAGATCATCTGGTCTACTCCAACGCATTGACCAGGCTTTGTCAGGTCTTTTCTCCTAAGAGATGGTTTCTTGCTATTAGCTGATGATCGAGTTCTCCATTTTGACCTATGCTGCGTCCCAAAAAGACATGATGCGCACGGCGGCGGTCTATCCTTGATTCTCATTAGATGTTTTGGGAGAAAGCCTGCTTTCGCTAACCTAAACATCATCGAATATGGAAGATGAAAGAGCCGATGATGCAAATCTAAGAATTCTTGCTCCGCTGGACTCAGCGACTTAGGGTGCAGTAAAAATTCAAGCTCCTCGTCATTCAATTGCCGAGTGACCTCTCTAATTTGTGGTATTGTAGTTGGAATTGACGCTATATCTGGTATTTCAGGTCTGTTCAAAAATTCACGAGGCACATCGTCATGCTCGCCAGATGAGAATTCGATTGTATATCGAAGCATTCCGTCTTCTCCTACTTTGTTTGCTATAACTTTGACCAAGTCATTGTGGCCTTCGTTTTTATAGATCATATTTTCTCCGTTGTAGATAATGCTCTTCACGAACGTCGTATCTTTCGAATGGATGTTCCTATCAATTGTTGTGCAACATTGCTTGTCGAGAATTTGATTTGTGCAGCAACATGCTATCTCGACGTCGTCGTTTACTTTTGATCTAAACATCTTGATGAACCATGTATACAATGTATCTCCTTCGTTAATCGCCAATTCTGGAAGATTTGATGCTGAGTGGTATATCTTTCGAGAATATTTGTTACCCATCCAGTAAAAACGAGAGTACTTCATCTTAGTATCTATCCCTGTGCCATCTTCATCATTGAGTTGCTTCGCAAATTCTGTCACGCTCATGATATTAATTGGAGATTGTGGAAAGTAAAGCACTCTCTCAAGTTGCTGAGTATGCTTCACTCCATTATCATCTTTCCATTTCCATTCGACGGTGCCAATTCCAGCTGGCCTATTCATCTTGCCGCCAATCGTAGCAACCATGCCCGACGTCGTCTCTTTAAAATCAACAAACATATCCTTGTTGTTGCAGATATGCGTATTGGCAGAGTTGTCGCAGACAACAAAGTCTGCATCCGTGTCAAATAAGACATTTCCATTTGACTGCTTGACTTTATCATCCACATTGAATACTGAAGTAAATGCCAATCTGTGCCATTTATATTTCTTTTGGCATCCTCGATTCTTTCGACGTTTGTAATGAGTCCATGCTGGCTGCTTACGTGCCTTGACAAAGCAATTTCTTAGCCACCTTTTTGTTTTCGCAATCCATCTAGCAAGGATACTAAAAATCAGCTTGGTGCATCTGTATCCAATGGTCAACCAAAGTGAAACTATTATAATGTTCGCCTCGTTGAAGAATGATGCGTTCGCATGCTCATTCCAGATGTGATGTAGTATTTCGTCTAACTCCAAAACAAAAGGCGTGTCTGGTTTTTCAATGTCAAAATATTCGATTCTTTTTCTATTCTCTCGATGATTGATCGGTAAGAAGCACGTTGGTAATGGTGCAGTTCGCTTGATCCCAGGAAACGTCTTTCGAAATGCTCTAGGGTGCCGTTTCTTTCTGTTATTCTCAATCGGAAAGAGTGGAGCCTTGAAACTTGGTTTCCCCAAGTGCTTTGTTTGCTTGGCACTTACATATCTGTAATATCCAGACTCTGGATGTTGGAGTATCTCAAATAGTGATCTTCCAGTTGGATCATTTATGAGGTTCCTGTAAAAATTGAACCACCAAAGTAAGCCTACAATCGGTAGCCATGCTATCTGCAGAACTGCCTTTAGAATTGTGCATATTAATGTGATTGCTATCATTGCCACATATTCAGCCGCACATACAAATCCTATCCACATGCACCTGAACATGCGACATAGAATTGTGAAATAATCATTTGTTGTTGTCATTTGCCTAGTCATATCAGTTTGTTTCGACTTGGACTTGAATATACTGGCTGTAAATCGCTGCAGCCAACAATATATTGTAGGGGAGTTGAGAACTAGCACCATTCGGAAAATTGCCATGAGTATGAATAATAATACATCCATTACTTTACGACAACCCCTTTTCTCCTGGCGAGCTAGTTTTCCTGGACCTGAGAATCGCTGATGATTTTGGCCAGGTCATCTTCGCTGATGCATAGATTGGTGCAGAGGGCATTCTTGAGGGCATCAGAAATGATCAAGGACTTTTCGTTCTTTGCAGTCACGTTAGCTGAAGTTGTTGCCGCTCCTCCCTTTTTCGGATACTTTGCATCCATCGCTGCTTGCCAGGTATCATGCGTCTCTGGAGTGTGGCTATCATAGTACATGCCATCGAACACTCCTTCTTTCTTGTGTTTGGGACACCAGGTATGCTCCCTGCCCTTCCAAGTAGCCGTCTTGCCTTGGCTCTTCGTCCTCCATGCGAAGTATTGCTCCCTTTCAGTCTTGGTGGAAGTACCTGCGCCATTCTTTGGCGCTACTACTTTAGTTCCCGCATCTTTCAGCGCAGTAGTTAATGCTATAATCTGAGCATCCTTGGGGTCAACCTTGTTCCATTCCCCACGACGAGAAATGTTGATGTACTGTTGCTTGCAGGACATGATCAGTGCTTGTGGGGTAATATCCGCATTATATCCGTAGCATGCGTCCACATCACTCTTGATGGTCTGTACTTTGTCGTTGAATACAGCATTCGGTCCAGTGCGAAGAGCTGTCAACAGATGGCGACGGTAAGTATCGGAGTCGTAAGCATGCCCATTCTCAACGATCGCCTGGTGATGCTTCTCAATATCCTTGAGCATCTCCACAACATTATTCTTGTAAGCATGCAACTTGGACCCTTCGATGGCCTGACGATGCATCTCAATGTTAACAGATGCAGTTGGGTCGATCTCTTCGAGGATCACTTTCAACATCGTCGGTCCATCATAACTCTTAATCCCATTGACGCCTTGGAAAGAAAACTTAGCCTCCTGCAACATCAAGTCGTCCCATCCTCCAGGGGTGAGAGTGTTTTTAATCAGTTCCACGACCACGTTTCCATTTACTCGATCGTAAAAGATGACCTTGTCCGCATCAACCGTCGCCGGATCCAAAATGTTCGCCGTCCATGGTTGATTCGGAACTGGATCGTGTTCTGCAATGGGGTTATTGTACCTCTTAAAAGCTCTTCGCTGAACCATTTCCAAAGGAATCGATGGACTTTGCGTAATCAGGTTCATCAGTCCACCTGGGACTCCGCCCGCGTAAGAAGTTGGTATTCCAGTGACCACTCCTCCCATGACTTGCTCTTTAACTTTCAGTAAAGCTAAGATCTCGGCCGCATTTGAGTTCGTCAGCGCCAATCGTTTGTCCGTTGCCAGGCCCTTGGTTTTCTCCAAGAATATCTTCTGTCCTGACGACGTTCCGGGGTTAAAATTGCCGGTCAATGGATTCTCATTCCATGATACTGAAGGTGCCACCACTACTGGTGGTGCGCCTCCTGCTCCTGCTGCAGCTGCCATTGTTCCTGCTTGATTCGAGAAAGGATATATTGCGGGAGCCGACGAATTCGATCGAAGACTTCGTTGCATTCACTTCTGCTTTTTCAAAAAGAATTCAAATCAAATGAATCCTCAACCAAATAGTCTGAAATCGATCGCAATGCAACTCAGTAATGTGCAACGCTAATTCAGACGCCTTGGGTACTTGCCTTCACTTTAACAGGGTAATGATAAACTGTGTTAATACTGAGATTGCTCGAACAGGTAAAGGTTGAGCAATAGAAGTTGGTTTCAGGAAAAAGTGAGCTTTAGATTACTTTCGCACTGGTTAGAATTAATAAAACCTTGTGTGCCAAATTTAAACTCTTGTTTCTTTGTCGTGCACGCTTATTTCTACGTACTATACATATGTAATGTACGTAGAGGAATTCGCACGACTCAAAGGAATGTGTAACTTCTCACACTCCCTCGTAAACAGTGCTTGAAACTACCAACCCATCAGCAATAGTCGTAGCTTTGTAAAAATGATTCTGTCAAGTGGCTTCGTGAATATATCTGCCAATTGGTCCTTTGTATCAATAGGAAAAATCTGTATTGTCTTGTCTGCCACATGCTTTCTGAAGTGATGGTACTTGATGGCTATATGCTTCGTTCTCGGTGTGAATCTTGGACTCTCAGCAACTCTAATGCAGCTTCGATTGTCTTCAAATACTTTGCAATGTAGTTTGGGCGTTGGGTTGTGTAGCTCAAAAATGCCTCCAACTTCCATCATCAAGTTCATAAATGGAATGATTTCTCTCATCGATTGTGAGAGAGCTATATATTCTGCTTCTGTGGTGCTCAATGCTATCTCTGTTTGCAATTTACTGCACCATGTGATTGGGCATCCCGCATACATGATAACGAATCCAGTTCTGGATAACACGCATTCAGGGTTAGTATGATCGCCAGAGGACCAACCTCCTGCAAAGTCAGCGTCCACATAACATTCTAATCCTTTCGATGGATCTGGCTTGTAGTGTATCCCTTTGTCGCTTGTGGCTAAAAGATACCGAGCTATGTATTTCACTGCTTTTTCGTGGCAAAGCATTGGATTTGCATTGAATCTAGCACATTGATGAACTGCCATTGATATGTCTGGTCTCGTGCTATTTTGCAGATATCCTAGCATGCCGATTGCGGATCTATAGCTCCAGTCATGTTTTCTTTTTGCACCTTTTTCATCTCTACTCAAAAGTGGTCCAATGACTGGTACGTCTCGCTTATTGTATGCATCCTCGTGAACATTGAGTGCTTGCAATATTCTCTGAATGAGAAAGGGTTGTCTGAGGATAAACTCGTTTCCTTTGAGTTTTTCTATCTCAACGCCCAAGTATTTATCCATGGGGCCTTCGTCAGTGAATTCAAATTTCTCTATGCCATTTGCTAAACTGTAGATGAATTGATCAAGCATCTCTTTCTTGTTAGCTATCAAAATGCAGTCATCAACATATGTTAATATGATCATTCCTTTCTTCATAAATACGCAAGGATCAGCCTTCGATTCAACAAAGCCTCTCCTTTCAAGTCCCTTCTTCAGACAATCGTACCAGTTAGCTGAACTTTGCTTGAGTCCGTACAAACTAGATTTGAGCTCGATTACATACGCTCGTTTGTTGATTCCACCTCCAATCTCTATTCCAGGTGGTATCTCCATGAATACTGGAACATCCAATTCAGCTTGAGGAAATGCCAGTACAAAGTCCAGGGCTTGAGTCTCGAGTCCTGCAAGCTCTGATACTATCAGCAAGAACCTAACACTAATCCAATTTACGACTGGAGCATAAGTCTCCCAATAATTGACGCCCCATTGCTGCTGTCCTCCATGAGCACATAGTCTGGCTTTGTGTTTATTGAGCCGTCCATCTGGAAATCTCTTTCTCTTAAAAGACCAGATGGCCATGATTGTTTTCATGTCCTTTGGCATTGTCGAACGCAAAATTATATCCCAGTGCTTGCGTGATGTATGGTCTGAGATTTCTTTCTCCATGGCCTCGACAAATTCCATTCGATCATCTTGCTTCAGCATTTCTTTGAATGTATATGATTCATTGTTTTCTTTGGCTGCTGTATAAACGTGATGCAGTATGTCATTGCATGTACCATCAAAATTCTCGTTGACTTGTTCAAAATGATACGCAGCCGATTGTGCTGTTGTAAGAGCCATTTTCATACCTGCTTCTGCACTTGAAATTGGACTTGCTAATACTGCTCCAAAACAGAATAATGTCGTGAGCACCGATCTCGTGAGACCACTTCTCTGTGCTGCTATTCTGGGTGATCGTCTAAGACCAGATTCCTCTAAGTTTACTAATTCAGGCATTCCAAAATTGTCATCTCCCTCGGAAACTGTAGTGGAATCTGTTGGGTCCGATTGCTGGTTTTCTAATTCATCGGACCAACGGAGATTCTTGAATGATGATGTATTCGGATCTCCCTCGTTTATTGTAGTGTCAGTGAGATTCATCGTATCTCCCTCGTTTGCTATAGTGCTTGCTTCATGTGGCACTGTATCTGCCTGTGATTTGTCGATAGTGTTTTGAAGATTTGCAATTGAGTCATTCTCATTCAACGGTTGCAGTACCGTATCAGCTGTGATATCATTTTCACCCTCAAACCATGTCTTTGTCAAGTCAAATTGCTCTGTTGTAACGAGCTCCCTCGACTGTCTTACTAATTTCTCCCAATTTGGCGGAACAGTGAGAGCACGCATGTGTGGTACTGTTGTGAATTGATCATCAAATACCACATGATATTGAGGTGAGACCAATCCTGTTTTTGGATTGAGTACTAGTGCTACACTGCCAGCATGCGCTGGTGAATGACCAACATATATGCCAAGCCTCGAGCGCGGTTCCCATTTTGGCACTCCTTTTGGATTTGATTGAAGCCTTGAGTCTAATATATACACTGGGCATCCAAAAGTATGATAATGTTTCAGCTGGACGTTGACTGCCTTGGCGCTTGAAAATTTCATGTCAGCTGATTCTCCATTTAGGTTCACCTGGAGATTGTTCATTCTTTCTTGAGCACATTTAGTTGCAAATGGCCACATCATTATTGTAATATACTCAGGCCAATACCTCATTGCATGAAGTAGAAGCGTTCTTCCAATTAATGTGACATCCTTTATTGTCCTTTCTGAGATGCCATTCTGATGATGCGCTCCCACTCCACAAAATGTGAGATCCTGCTTACATCTTTTACATTCTTTTACAAAAGCAGGTTCGGCAAAGCGTCCATTATCTGCATGGTAATGCTGCACTCGAATTCCTCGAACCGCACATCTGTGTTCGAATTCTTTCTTGGCAGCCAGTGTTGACTCTGCTGTTAGGTCCCTCATCAGTGCTACAAATACATATCCAGTGTAGTAATCGACGAAGATGGTGCATGCCCATATTCTCGCCCGAGTGAGGTTCCCCTTTTCTTGAGGTATCAACCCTGGCTGTGCAGAGATCATCTGGTCTACTCCAACGCATTGACCAGGCTTTGTCAGGTCTTTTCTCCTAAGAGATGGTTTCTTGCTATTAGCTGATGATCGAGTTCTCCATTTTGACCTATGCTGCGTCCCAAAAAGACATGATGCGCACGGCGGCGGTCTATCCTTGATTCTCATTAGATGTTTTGGGAGAAAGCCTGCTTTCGCTAACCTAAACATCATCGAATATGGAAGATGAAAGAGCCGATGATGCAAATCTAAGAATTCTTGCTCCGCTGGACTCAGCGACTTAGGGTGCAGTAAAAATTCAAGCTCCTCGTCATTCAATTGCCGAGTGACCTCTCTAATTTGTGGTATTGTAGTTGGAATTGACGCTATATCTGGTATTTCAGGTCTGTTCAAAAATTCACGAGGCACATCGTCATGCTCGCCAGATGAGAATTCGATTGTATATCGAAGCATTCCGTCTTCTCCTACTTTGTTTGCTATAACTTTGACCAAGTCATTGTGGCCTTCGTTTTTATAGATCATATTTTCTCCGTTGTAGATAATGCTCTTCACGAACGTCGTATCTTTCGAATGGATGTTCCTATCAATTGTTGTGCAACATTGCTTGTCGAGAATTTGATTTGTGCAGCAACATGCTATCTCGACGTCGTCGTTTACTTTTGATCTAAACATCTTGATGAACCATGTATACAATGTATCTCCTTCGTTAATCGCCAATTCTGGAAGATTTGATGCTGAGTGGTATATCTTTCGAGAATATTTGTTACCCATCCAGTAAAAACGAGAGTACTTCATCTTAGTATCTATCCCTGTGCCATCTTCATCATTGAGTTGCTTCGCAAATTCTGTCACGCTCATGATATTAATTGGAGATTGTGGAAAGTAAAGCACTCTCTCAAGTTGCTGAGTATGCTTCACTCCATTATCATCTTTCCATTTCCATTCGACGGTGCCAATTCCAGCTGGCCTATTCATCTTGCCGCCAATCGTAGCAACCATGCCCGACGTCGTCTCTTTAAAATCAACAAACATATCCTTGTTGTTGCAGATATGCGTATTGGCAGAGTTGTCGCAGACAACAAAGTCTGCATCCGTGTCAAATAAGACATTTCCATTTGACTGCTTGACTTTATCATCCACATTGAATACTGAAGTAAATGCCAATCTGTGCCATTTATATTTCTTTTGGCATCCTCGATTCTTTCGACGTTTGTAATGAGTCCATGCTGGCTGCTTACGTGCCTTGACAAAGCAATTTCTTAGCCACCTTTTTGTTTTCGCAATCCATCTAGCAAGGATACTAAAAATCAGCTTGGTGCATCTGTATCCAATGGTCAACCAAAGTGAAACTATTATAATGTTCGCCTCGTTGAAGAATGATGCGTTCGCATGCTCATTCCAGATGTGATGTAGTATTTCGTCTAACTCCAAAACAAAAGGCGTGTCTGGTTTTTCAATGTCAAAATATTCGATTCTTTTTCTATTCTCTCGATGATTGATCGGTAAGAAGCACGTTGGTAATGGTGCAGTTCGCTTGATCCCAGGAAACGTCTTTCGAAATGCTCTAGGGTGCCGTTTCTTTCTGTTATTCTCAATCGGAAAGAGTGGAGCCTTGAAACTTGGTTTCCCCAAGTGCTTTGTTTGCTTGGCACTTACATATCTGTAATATCCAGACTCTGGATGTTGGAGTATCTCAAATAGTGATCTTCCAGTTGGATCATTTATGAGGTTCCTGTAAAAATTGAACCACCAAAGTAAGCCTACAATCGGTAGCCATGCTATCTGCAGAACTGCCTTTAGAATTGTGCATATTAATGTGATTGCTATCATTGCCACATATTCAGCCGCACATACAAATCCTATCCACATGCACCTGAACATGCGACATAGAATTGTGAAATAATCATTTGTTGTTGTCATTTGCCTAGTCATATCAGTTTGTTTCGACTTGGACTTGAATATACTGGCTGTAAATCGCTGCAGCCAACAATATATTGTAGGGGAGTTGAGAACTAGCACCATTCGGAAAATTGCCATGAGTATGAATAATAATACATCCATTACTTTACGACAACCCCTTTTCTCCTGGCGAGCTAGTTTTCCTGGACCTGAGAATCGCTGATGATTTTGGCCAGGTCATCTTCGCTGATGCATAGATTGGTGCAGAGGGCATTCTTGAGGGCATCAGAAATGATCAAGGACTTTTCGTTCTTTGCAGTCACGTTAGCTGAAGTTGTTGCCGCTCCTCCCTTTTTCGGATACTTTGCATCCATCGCTGCTTGCCAGGTATCATGCGTCTCTGGAGTGTGGCTATCATAGTACATGCCATCGAACACTCCTTCTTTCTTGTGTTTGGGACACCAGGTATGCTCCCTGCCCTTCCAAGTAGCCGTCTTGCCTTGGCTCTTCGTCCTCCATGCGAAGTATTGCTCCCTTTCAGTCTTGGTGGAAGTACCTGCGCCATTCTTTGGCGCTACTACTTTAGTTCCCGCATCTTTCAGCGCAGTAGTTAATGCTATAATCTGAGCATCCTTGGGGTCAACCTTGTTCCATTCCCCACGACGAGAAATGTTGATGTACTGTTGCTTGCAGGACATGATCAGTGCTTGTGGGGTAATATCCGCATTATATCCGTAGCATGCGTCCACATCACTCTTGATGGTCTGTACTTTGTCGTTGAATACAGCATTCGGTCCAGTGCGAAGAGCTGTCAACAGATGGCGACGGTAAGTATCGGAGTCGTAAGCATGCCCATTCTCAACGATCGCCTGGTGATGCTTCTCAATATCCTTGAGCATCTCCACAACATTATTCTTGTAAGCATGCAACTTGGACCCTTCGATGGCCTGACGATGCATCTCAATGTTAACAGATGCAGTTGGGTCGATCTCTTCGAGGATCACTTTCAACATCGTCGGTCCATCATAACTCTTAATCCCATTGACGCCTTGGAAAGAAAACTTAGCCTCCTGCAACATCAAGTCGTCCCATCCTCCAGGGGTGAGAGTGTTTTTAATCAGTTCCACGACCACGTTTCCATTTACTCGATCGTAAAAGATGACCTTGTCCGCATCAACCGTCGCCGGATCCAAAATGTTCGCCGTCCATGGTTGATTCGGAACTGGATCGTGTTCTGCAATGGGGTTATTGTACCTCTTAAAAGCTCTTCGCTGAACCATTTCCAAAGGAATCGATGGACTTTGCGTAATCAGGTTCATCAGTCCACCTGGGACTCCGCCCGCGTAAGAAGTTGGTATTCCAGTGACCACTCCTCCCATGACTTGCTCTTTAACTTTCAGTAAAGCTAAGATCTCGGCCGCATTTGAGTTCGTCAGCGCCAATCGTTTGTCCGTTGCCAGGCCCTTGGTTTTCTCCAAGAATATCTTCTGTCCTGACGACGTTCCGGGGTTAAAATTGCCGGTCAATGGATTCTCATTCCATGATACTGAAGGTGCCACCACTACTGGTGGTGCGCCTCCTGCTCCTGCTGCAGCTGCCATTGTTCCTGCTTGATTCGAGAAAGGATATATTGCGGGAGCCGACGAATTCGATCGAAGACTTCGTTGCATTCACTTCTGCTTTTTCAAAAAGAATTCAAATCAAATGAATCCTCAACCAAATAGTCTGAAATCGATCGCAATGCAACTCAGTAATGTGCAACGCTAATTCAGACGCCTTGGGTACTTGCCTTCACTTTAACAGGGTAATGATAAACTGTGTTAATACTGAGATTGCTCGAACAGGTAAAGGTTGAGCAATAGAAGTTGGTTTCAGGAAAAAGTGAGCTTTAGATTACTTTCGCACTGGTTAGAATTAATAAAACCTTGTGTGCCAAGTTTAAAAAACTCTTGTTTCGTGTGCACTCTCATTTCTACGTACTATACATATTAGTATGTACGTAGAGGAATTCGCACGACTCAAAGGAATGTGTAACTTCTCACACTCCCTCGTAAACAGTGC
>Ga0307996_1000260_pt1 | contig 13933 bp, 17 predicted proteins | sample Davwhametageno35_FD_203143 | JGI IMG/M metagenome (GOLD analysis project Ga0307996, IMG submission 203143) | Marine microbial communities from Davis Island wharf, Antarctic Ocean - #35 | ecosystem: Environmental > Aquatic > Marine > Unclassified | place: Antarctic Ocean: Davis Island wharf...
GCGTGTTGAAGGTACTGACGCCACAACAGAATATGTTGTGACGGGTGGATTTGCTGAGATCAGTGCAACAGGCGTTTCGGTTCTGGCCGAACGTGCGGTTGCTAAAGGCGACATGACGGCTGAAGATTTGAAATCAATGGTGGCTGAAGCGCGCGCTGCGCATGACACTGCCAAAGAGTTCTTTGAAAACGAGCCGGGCCCAGTTGATGATGCTGCCAAATTGTTGGCAGACATGGTCGCTATGGGTGACGATATCGGCATTGGTTCTAGGTAGGTGGGAACTTTATCTTGAATTGCAAAAAGGCCCTGAGGTTTCGGGGCCTTTTTGCGTTTATAGACTGGTGGAATAGGTGTCATTTGGTGCTAAGTAGCGACAAGCATTTGAAGTGAAAAAAATATGAAACGGTTACGTAGTCATTTAATAGGTATCGACCAAGGCGACACCGTCTTGTTCTCGGATTTCGAGAACGACGGAGAGATGTGGACAGGTCGTGGTCAGCGTGAGCGCCGCCGCCGGATCGGGTTCTCTGAGCCGTTCCGCTTGCCCCCAAGTGTCCAAACGTCTGTCAGCCTTTGGGACATGGATGCGGCAACCATCATTCGTGCTGATATTTCGGCTGAAACTGTGACCGAGGATGGTTTTGATCTGGTGTTCCGCACGTGGGGCGACAGCCGTATCGCCCGCGTGCGCATTGGTTGGATCGCGATGGGCGAGTTGAATGACGATGACGATTGGGATGTATTGTAAACTACCAATTTTGAGTAGATTTTTTGTTTTGTAAAGTAAAACTCTACTTTTCCAAACGGCTGCTGTGTCGACAAAGCTGCCGCTACACATCTCCCAGTTTGTCGCGATATTTAACTACCAAGAAGTATCAGGAGGGCTTTGAAATTGTTAAGTTGGTTGAACCCACGGCAAAAGACAAACCCCTGTTCGATAGAATGGCACAGCTCTATTCGTACGATTTCAGCGAGATGGATGGTTGTATCATCAGATCAGATGGCTTGTTTCCCTCAATAAAGTGCTTCGAGGAAATGTGGGGCGACCCAAACCGCCACCCTCGTCTCATCATGATTGACACAGAGCCAGCCGGCTTTGCGATTGTTCGCAGTACAGGTCAGCATGAATTTGATATGGAGCAGTTCTTTATTCTCAGAAAATATAGGCGTGCAGGTTTCGGACGTGATGCAGCACAGATGCTGTTTAGAGCGTTCTCTGGACGGTGAACTGTTGAACAGATTGCTGTGAACGAAGCCGCACAATCGTTTTGGATACATGTCATTTCTGACTACACGGATGGAAATTTTGACGACACACATGATGCCGATCCTATACAGTCTTTCAACTCTTGAGATCCGTTAGTTCTATAGCTATTCGGCCTCTAAGCCCATATTGGCCGACCACAAAACTGAGTGGTCGGCCCAACTATGTTAAGAATACGGAAAACGACTGCTATCACTCAGCCGCGTACATGCCGTCGTAAATCGGCCCCAAACTTTCCGCCTCAAACAACGACGACACAGACGTGCCGTTCCAGATGTTCAGGATCGCTTGGGCGAATACTGGTGCTGTTGGGACAATCCGAATGTTCGGCGTGTCTAGTATTCCTTGGGAGGGTTGGATTGTGTCGGTTAGGACCAATGATTTCATAACCGAGTTTTTGACCCGCTCAACCGCTGGGCCGGACATCACACCGTGGCTGATGTAGCTGTGGACTTCCGTAGCACCGTTTTCGAGGAGAACTTCGGCGGCTTTGCACAGTGTGCCAGCGGTATCGCAGATGTCGTCAACGATCAGGCAAACCTTGCCTTTAACGTCACCAATGACGGTCATTTCAGCAATTTCACCGGGCTTTTCGCGGCGTTTGTCGACGATTGCTAGGGGGGAGTTGATACGTTTGGCCAATTCACGTGCGCGTGCAACGCCACCAACATCTGGGGAGACGACCATCAGTTCGCTCATCCGGTCTTTGAACTGCGCTTTGATATCAAGCGCGAAGACGGGGGATGCGTAAAGGTTGTCCACGGGAATATCAAAGAACCCTTGGATCTGTGCTGCGTGCAAGTCCATGGTCAAAACCCGTTCAATCCCCGCACCAACCAGCATGTTCGCGACCATCTTGGCGGTGATCGGTGTGCGGGCTTTGGTACGGCGATCCTGACGGGCATAGCCGAAGTAGGGAATGACAGCTGTAATACGGGCGGCTGAAGAACGGCGCAGCGCGTCGCACATGATCAGCAATTCCATCAGATTATCATTTGCGGGGTTGGATGTGGGTTGGATAATGAACATATCCTCGCCGCGGACGTTTTCATAAACTTCGACGAATATTTCGCCATCATTGAACCGCTCAACGCGGGTTTCAACCAGTCCGACATTGACGCCGCGGTGCAACGACATGCGTCGTGCGATGGCAGAGGCCAGCGGTTTGTTTGCATTACCTGTGATAAGTTTGGGTTCGTGGCTAGCTGGCATGTGATTGTTCCCCGAAAGCGGTAGATGAGCAGCGAATGTTTGTGACAGATTCGTGATGGTGGCCTTCGCTTAACATGCCTATACCGTTGGGCAAAGCATCAGCCCCCTGAATCGGAGAAACTAAATGGCCCATATCGACTATTATTTCGCAACGTTGTCCCCTTTCGCCTATCTTGCGGGCACCCGTATGGAGGCCGTGGCAGCAAAGCACGGTGCGACGATTACATATAGGCCACTCGATATCATGGCTTTGTTCGGTCGCACGGGCGGCACACCGCCAAAAGATCGTCATATCAGCCGGATGGAATATCGTGCTATTGAACTGCAACGCCAAGCCGATGGACTGGGCATGGACCTGAACCTGAAGCCTGCGCATTGGCCAACCAATATGGCGCCGTCTTCATATGCGTTGATTGCTGCACAGAATGCGGGCGGTGGCGATATGGCCAAAGCGACCCACGCGATGTTGCGCGCGGTTTGGGTGGAAGAAAAAGATGTTGCTGATGATGCCGTGATCAAGGCCTGCCTTGAAGAGGGCGGTTTCGATCCGTCTTTGGCTAACAGCGGATTGTTGCAAGGTGCGGAAACCTATGGCCGTAACCTGGAAGAGGCAGTTGCGGCTGGCGTTTTTGGTGCTCCGTTCTACATCACTGATGACGGTGCACGGTTCTGGGGTCAGGACCGTATTGCCGCGTTGGACGCACACTTGGAAACCATGGGTTAAAAGACGCTTTGCACACACATACACGCACATTCGGGCAGGGGCCACGCAAGGCCCTTGCGATCCACTGCACGCTGGCACATTCGGGGGTTTTGGCAGGGCTGGCGGGCGAATTGTCCGACCTGTTGACAACTGTTGCCTATGATTTGCCAAGCCACGGCGGGTCTGCCGACTGGGATGGTACGGGCGATGTGCATGATGTTGCCACTGATATGGGCCGCGCATTGTTGACGGAACCAATGGATTTAATCGGTCATTCCTTCGGGGCCACAATTGCGATGCGGTTGGCGATTGAACAGCCCGAGTTGGTGCGCAGCGTGACGATGATTGAACCTGTATATTTTGCGGCTGCGATAGCAGACGGACCCGAACAGATACGCGCCTCTCTTGGCACCAATCAAGAATTTAAGGACGCGTGGGCCAGCGGAGACACTTACGCTGCCGCCCGCGCGTTTAACCGTGCTTGGGGTGACGGCACGAAATGGACAGATTTTTCGGATCGTGCCCGTACTTACATGGCCGACCGCATCCATTTCGTTGTTGGTAGTTCAGGGTTTCTGGAACATGACAGCGCTGGATTGCTTAGGGATGGTATGTTCGATCGCGCCACTATGCCCGCGTTGTTGATTGAGGGCGCTGCGTCATCCAAGTTTGCTGGCATCGTCAACGGATCAATCGCCAATCGTCTTCCAAGTGCCATACGGGTGCGTATTGAGGGGGCAGGACATATGGCCCCGATCACGCATCCTAAAGAGGTCGCAGTTCCTATCCGTGCGCTTCTGGATCGATCATAGATGACGCTCTTTGTGCTTTAAAATAGCGCCAAGAACTCATCGATTTGATCAGTGCCTAAGGACCAGTCGCAGACAAAGCGTGCCATGAGCGGTTCATCTGGATCGCCAACTGCGACATCGCCGTCCATGACGTAATAAACTGCGCCACCATCCTGAAGCTTTTGATGGGTCGCGCGGGGCAGAGTTGCGAATATGATATTGGCCTCAACGGCATGCAGGATGTGTGCTCCGTTGGCTTTAAGCCCCTTGTGCAAGTGGGTGCAATTGGCGTTGGCCTTGCGGGCCGCGTTAAGCCAAGCATCGTCTGAAAGGTAGCCTGCCATTTGCGCCGAAAGGTAGCGATGTTTGGAAAACAAATGCGCCCCGCGTTTGCGCCGCAGCTCGAATTCCCACGCTTTTTTAGGGTCGAAAAAGATCACGGCCTCGACGCCCATACAGCCGTTTTTTGTGCCGCCAAAGCTGACAATATCTACGCCCGCTTTCCACGTCATTTCAGATGGTGAGCACTCCAATGCAACGAGGGCGTTGGCGAAACGTGCACCGTCTAAGTGAACAGGCAGGTCGAATTCGTGGGCCACGGCGCTGAGGGACTGAAGTTCGGTCAAGGAATAGACGCCGCCCAATTCCGTGACCTGCGTTATAGACACAGGGCCACGTTGTGGGCCATGCACGCCGCGCGTTTGTTCGCCAGAAATCGCCGTGCGTAAAGCATCAGGGGTCATTCGATCTGTACCCGGTACAAGCGTTAGCTTAGCGCCACCCGCGTAGAATTCAGGCGCGTTGCACTCGTCCTCGTGGATGTGGGCCACGGGGGAACAGAAAATCGTATCCCAAGGATTCGTGTAGCATGCCAAGGCCAGTGAATTTGCCGCCGTGCCTGTGGCGACCAGATAGATCGCGGCCTCTGGCGCTTCGAACAGATCGCGCAGGGTTTGGCGTACCTCGTCCATAATCGTGTCATTGCCATAGGGCATTTGGTAGTTGGTGTTTGCCTCTGTCAGGCGCTGCATCACTTGGGGCAGGGCGGGTCCTGCGTTGTCAGAGGCAAAAAACATCAGAGCGGTTCCTCAATAATATGGTCTTCCCAGTCTTCCTCGGGAATGCTGAATTCGGACAATGTTTGGCCTTGAATGCTGATGCCAGCCTTATGCACTGAGTCTGGATCGCCAGTGATCAGTGGGTGCCAATCGGGCAATGATTTGCCTTCCCAAAGCAAGCGGTAGGCGCAGGTTTGCGGCATCCAATAGGCATGGGTGTCTAGATTTTCGGGCTTTAGGACAATGCAGTCAGGCACAAATTGGTGGCGGTTTTCATAATGAACACAGCGGCAGGTTGCGTCATCCAGAAGGCGGCAGGCGATGTTGGTCAGAGCCACTTCACCGCTGTCTTCATCTTCAAGCTTGTTGAGGCAACATTTCCCGCAACCGTCGCACAGGGCTTCCCACTCAACGGGGTTCATTTTCTTAAGCGGCTTGTGTTCCCAGAATTTCGGGGCCAATTTGGTCATAACGCACCCAAGATTTCACGCGCCTCAGCGCTATCAGCGTCCATCTGTTTGATAAGCGTCTCAAGTCCGTCAAAGTTCTCTTCACCGCGCAAAAAGGCGACTAAAGCGACAGAGGATTGGGCACCATATAGATCCCCTGAGAAATCGAAGACGAAGGTTTCGATATTGGGTTTGTTTTCGCCAAACATCGGGCGCACCCCAAGCGAGGCGACACCGTGATAGCTGCCTTGATGGGGTCCATCGAGAACATCAAAAATCACGGCATACACGCCAAGCGCAGGCAGGTGCAGGCCATCTACAGACATGTTTGCAGTCGGGTAGCCCAATTCGCGGCCACGCTGTTCGCCGCCAATAACGGGGCCTTCGATGCGGTGCCAATGGCCCAGCATCTTTGCGGCGTCATCTGGTCGTGCATCGGCCAAAGCCGTGCGGATTGCAGTAGAGGATACGGTGTTATCGTCCTCGGCCAAAAGCGGTGCTATCGTCACGCCAAATCCCATCTCTTTGCCAAATTCGACCAAGTCCTGTGTCCTACCAACGCGGCCTTTGCCAAAGCAGAAATCAGCGCCCACAACGACTTGTGCAAGGCCCAAGCCGTCCGCAATAACATTCTGCGCAAATTCGCGTGGGGTAAGGGAGGCCATGGCCGTGTTAAAGTTCAGCTCGTACAGCCGATCAACACCCAGTTTGTCCAAACGACTGGACCGGGCTTCGGGGCTCATCAGCCGAAAATTCGGGGCTTGGGGGGCAAAGTATTCACGCGGATGCGGTTCAAACGTCATCACACCAAGGGGCGCATCAGGATTGGCGGCGCGCGCCAACTCGATGACGGACTGATGCCCGATATGAACGCCGTCAAAATTGCCAATCGCAACGGTCGCGCTGCGATCTTGATCTTCTATGAATTGATAGTCTCGAATAATGCGCATGTGCCTTGCCTAGCGGCGCAAAGGCAGGGACGCAAGAACCCTAGAATGGGTCGTATCGGATCAGTCGAATTTACGTGACGGAGCCATTACAGTTGCTTCGCCAATGACAACCTTTTTGCCATCAACGGAACAGTGGCATTCCAGTTTCACGCGACGTTTACCTATCTCGATATCGACCACTTTAACTTCAGCGTAAACCATATCGCCGGGACGGACAGGCGCGAGGAACTTCAAGCTTTGGCCCATATAGATCGTACCATGTCCAGGCAGTTGCTCACCAATCACAGCAGAGATCAGGCCAGCAGTCAGCATCCCGTGGGCGATGCGTCCTTCAAAAATGGTGTCTTGGGCGTAAGCCTCGTCCAAGTGCACTGGATTGTGGTCTGTTGTGATTTCGGCAAATTTCTCGATATCCTCATCTGTGACCACTTTGCGCAGGTAGCGCGTCATGCCCATTTCGATGTCTTCAATGCAGATTGTGCCGCGTGGTAGATTGTCCAACATTATATGCCCCGGTAATTTCCGGCATGGTTTGCCGGATCATTTGAAACTTTATTACTTTGCAGGTGCAGAAAATCAAGTGGAAAATTCTTAGCGCAAGTGGCCAATTGTGAAGGTTGGATTGGACATTTCCGTTTCTAAATAAGCCGTTAGAAGGTCTGGATCAGGTTGGGTGACGGTCTGAGTTTCTGCAGCTGCGAGACCACCAGAGATGAACAAAGAATCAATATCCTCGCCCATTGCGCCTTTGATGTCGGTGATTACCCCGTCACCAATGGCGAGAATTGCAGAATCAGGCACATCAACACCCAATGCAGATAGGCGACGGCGGGCCAAATCATAGATCGGTGGATGCGGTTTGCCAAAATACAGGCTCTCGCCGCCCATCTCTGTGTACAGTTTGGCCAACGCACCCGCACACCATTCACGTACATCTCCGCGATCCACTACAATATCGGGATTGGCGCAGAGCAATTTGAGACCCATTTGTTTCGCCATCAAGAACTGTGGGCGCATGACATCAGGGTCAGCCATTGGGTCGGCAGGGCCCATGCAGACGATACCCGTGGCTTGTTCTAGTGGCACTTGGGTGATCTCAACAGGATCATCCACTACGCCAATAGGATCAAAAAACACCTGATCGTGGGCTTGGCCGATGAACCAAACCTTCGACCCAACAGCGCCGCGATACATAGCGGAACGGGCACTGTCACCGGAACTGGCAATATCATCCCACGCATCGTCAGGGACGCCAAACGTTTTGAGCTGCACCAACACACCGGCGCGGGGACGAGGGGAATTGGTGACTAGGATAACCTTACCACCTTTAGCACGGTAATCTTGTAACGACTTCACAGCATCGGGCAGGGCGTCGACGCCGTTGTGAACACAGCCCCAAAGATCAACAAACAAGGCGTCGTAGCGGGCAGAGATTTCGCTAAGGGATGTGATGATTTGGGACATAAGACCGCTCCGAAAAGAAATTAGGTTGATTGGTGTTTAAACGCCTGACCTTGCAGAACAAGGCCCAAAGCAAAAGGGCCACCCATTCAAGGCGGCCCCAATTTCTTTTGACTAAAAATACTCAGGGGTTTGGGGCAGTGCCCCAATCCTTAGACCTTAAGATTAGGGATAATCTGTTTCTTACGGCTCATGACACCGGGCAAAACAACTGCATCGCCAGAAACTGCAACGCCAAAGCTTTTCTCTGCAACAGTTTTTACCAAGTCATTCGGGATCATCAGCGTGGCCTCTTCGTTCAAGATATCGACCACAAACAACAAGACCTGATCCACGCCATCCTCAGCCGCGACATCGAACATTGACGCCATTATGCTAACTTTGCGATCCAGAACCAATTTGGGTGCCGTGGTTTCCAAAACAGAAACACGGAATTTTTTGCCGTCTACCTCGAACTCTTTGCTGTCCATGCGCAGCAATTCAGCGTCAGAGAATTCGGAGATGTCAGATTTTGCCTCAAACAATTCGGAAGCATATGACGCGATGTCGATGCCCAGATCGGCAGCCAACTTTTCTGTGACAGCGCGGTCGTGATCTGTCGTTGTCGGGCTGCGGAATTCCAATGTGTCGGACAAGATGCAGCTTAGCGCAGCGCCTTTGATCGCATCAGGCATTTTGGCAGCATCATCGCCCATCAGATCAATCATGATGGTCGCTGTGCAGGCCAAAGGACGCACTGTGATGTCAATTGGGCCTTTGGTTTTTAAGCCACCGACCAGCGCGTGGTGATCGATAATAGCTGTGATGTTACAATCGTTGATGCCAGCAGGCAATTCAGCAGGGTTGTTGGTGTCTACGATAACGACGGATGTGTCGGCTGCGATCTCTGAAACGATCTCTGGCTTATCAAGGTTCCAGCGCTTCAAAACAAACAACGCTTCTGTGTTTGGCTCACCCAGCAATACCGGCTTGGCTGCGACACCTTTGATTTCATTAAGGTACCAGGCCCAAATGATAGGGCTGCCTGTGCTGTCTGTATCTGGTGACTTGTGGCCGAAAACGAGCGTTGTCATGAGGACATTCCTGAATTTAAATACTAATTTTTGCGTCTTATAGGCGGGGTATTCGGAATTGTCACGATCTGAGCCTTGCTAATAGCTCACAGCCGTTATGCGCTTTGAACCACGAAACCCAGTTCGACACGTTTCTTTTTGGTCAGCTTGGCCGCGATCATGTCATATGAATAGGTGATGTGATTGCGCAGTTCCATCTCGGACAGACCGGGTTCCGCGTAGTGCTGGACCCATTTCATGCCACGTGAAGCAAGGTAGGGTGCTGGGCGTATGCCGTCCATGTCCGGCAATATCTCAAATGCGATTTCAGAGACTTTGAAAGTAAATGCGGGTTCACCGCCATTCCATCCGCAAATAGCGTAAACCTTGCCACCGATCTTCCAAACGTCGGCATTGCCCCATTGGATCATATGAGTTGATTGTGGCAAAGCTGCACAAAAGGTGTTGAATTCTTCGCGGGTCATAACCGTACTTTAGCCCCTTGGGTTACAAGCGCAATTGCTGATAGGTTTTGGGATATGAATACACCCCGCGAAACTGATCTTTACGGTCCCGTCAAAGCCTTCCTTGAGGGGCAGGGATATGTTGTGAAATCCGAAGTGGGTGCTGCGGATGTTGTAGCCGTGCGAGGGGGCGAGGCACCTGTCATTGTGGAGCTAAAGTTGGGGTTTTCGCTGACGTTGGTTCACCAATGTGTAGCCCGCCTTTCTGTATCAGACGACGTCTATATGGCGGTTGCGACGGGCAAGGGGAAACCTTTTGCCAAGTCGCTCAAGAACATGACCAAGCTGTGTCGCCGCTTGGGACTGGGTTTGATTACGGTTCGTTTGAAGGATGATTTGGTACAGGTCCATTGTGATCCTGGCCCCTACACACCACGCAAATCAAAGAAACGCGAAGGGCAGTTGCTGGCCGAATTTGCCAAACGGGTTGGCGATCCCAATGATGGGGGCCAAACCCGGGTTGGATTGATTACGGCCTATCGGCAGGATGCGATTAAGGTCGCGTTGTATTTGTTTGAGATCGGAGCAAGCCGTGGTGCCGACGTGGCGCGTGAAACGGGTGTGGACCGCGCGACGACTATGATGCGTAACGATCATTATGGTTGGTTCGAAAAGGTTGAGACAGGCATCTACGGTCTTACCCCGAAAGGTGCCGATGCGGTTGCACAAAGCGGTCAAGTTTTGGGCGGATAAAGTGTGTGTTTCCTGCGCCGTCCTTTCAATCTAGATCAGCAAATGCTTTAGGATAGATCAAAGTCTCTGTACGGGCATTCTCGCCATCGCCGGCCAGCATAGTGTTTGTTATTGGATAGGGCGATGTAAGATTGGCAGCGCGCGCGGTAGAAAATCCAGCACGTTCGTAAAATGGCACTGCGCCCAACACCACAATGGTGGTTTTGCTCAATCGCGCCCACTCGGTCAGCATCCCCATCATCCTCAGGCCAAAGTTTCTGCCTTGAACGTCAGGCGCAACGGCGACAGGTGCCAGACATAGCCACCGTTTTGGCGCGATCATCGTAGACAGGGCATAATAACCAACAATCCGATCGCCCATCGGCAGCACGGTTTCACCTGCAATTTGACCAGATTTTCGCAGTGCTTTGACAAGGTTTGCCTCGCCCTCGTTTTTGAAGGCTTCGCGCAGCAAGGTATCAACCGCGTTTTCTTCGCCCTTGCGCATTTCGCGGGTATGATCAGGGAAATTAAACATCAATCGCTCGCCTCGTTAGCTTCATCTTTAGCAATGCCACAGATGTGGCCTGTGTCAATTGGTGACGGCGAAACATAGGAAAAAGGTCTAATTTCATAGCTTAAGGCCATCTGGATGTCGTAAAAGCAATTAGATGCGGTGTTCAAGCTGTCGCTTTCTGGTGAATGCATGAGTAGGTTGATCAAACCCACATCAATGGAAAGTCCTGTAGTGTTTCAAGTTTATTTCGATATCGACCTATCTTTGCTGTTTGCGGCAATCAACATGGCGTTTGCTTTAATCATGGGCGCAATTATTGGGTCTGAACGGCAATTTCGGGGTCGTATGGCAGGGCTGCGCACCAATGCGCTTGTTTCCCTTGGGGCTGCAGGGTTCGTCACCTTTGCTGCACTGTTTCCTGATGACATCAATCCAACACGCGTTGCCGCACAGGTGGTGTCTGGCATCGGTTTTTTGGGTGCTGGTATCATTTTCAGGGACGGTTTTAACATCCAAGGTATTAACACGGCTGCCACGTTATGGTGTTCGGCGGCTGTTGGTTTGATTTGTGGGGCTGGATACATTCCTTTTGCCCTCGTTTTGACCGCTCTTATCGTTTTTGCAAATTTGGGACTGCGCCCAATTGTTCGAAAGTTAAAAAGCGCCGCTGCAGAAAACGCACCAACAGAGCAGCAGTTCCAGTTGACATTTTCATGCCCTTTTGAAGACGAAACAGAAATACGTGCAGTTCTGATAGGCCATCTTGGTGATCAAGATCTTACGCTGTGCCAAATTGAAAGCCGCAGAGATAAGGACACCTCTTTGATTAACGTTGAGGTGAGTGGGCTTGAGGCTGCAAAACCCAAAGTAGAGAATACGATTAGCCAAATGTCGCTGGATCCCCGGATTCATCAAGCAGGGTGGCGTGCTGTTGTGGACGACGAAAATAGCTGAGAAACATAAGCGTCGCGGTACTTTGTGACACTGCTCCGGATATCTTATCGGTTTTGATCCGCTGAGGTTGGCATCTTTATGGCTCCGCACATCCAGTATTTCTAACACGATGTACCCGTAAAAAAGGGGCCGCCAAATGGCAGCCCCTTTCTAATAATAACGACTAAGAAGTCTTTCCCGAAGGGAAGGGTTTCTTACATCATGCCGCCCATGCCGCCCATGTCAGGCATGCCGCCGCCGGCGCCGCCGTCTTTGGATGGTTTGTCTGCAACCATTGCTTCGGTTGTGATCAATAGGCCAGCGATCGATGCTGCGTCTTGAAGTGCGGTGCGCACAACTTTAGCTGGATCGATAACACCAAACTTGAACATGTCGCCATATTCTTCGGTTTGTGCATTAAAGCCAAAGGTAACGTCGTCGCTTTCACGGATCTTGCCAGCAACAACGGCACCGTCAACACCTGCGTTTTCAGCAATCTGGCGCAATGGCGCTTCGATCGCTTTACGCACGATTGAGATACCAACTGTTTGGTCGTCATTGACGCCAGTCAAGCCTTCAAGCTTTTTAGCGGCTTGAACAAGTGCAACACCACCACCAACAACGATACCCTCTTGAACAGCGGCACGTGTCGCGTTCAATGCATCGTCAACGCGGTCTTTGCGTTCTTTAACTTCAGTTTCAGTCATGCCACCCACGCGGATAACAGCAACACCACCAGCCAATTTGGCTACGCGTTCTTGCAGTTTTTCACGGTCATAGTCGCTGTCTGTTTCTTCGATTTGCTGACGGATTTGTGTCACGCGCGCTTCGATTTCAGCAGAGTCGCCGTTGCCATCGATGATTGTTGTTTCATCTTTGGTGATGTTGACGCGCTTGGCGGTGCCCAGCATGTCCATCGTAGCGGATTCCAGCTTCATGCCCAACTCTTCGGAGATCACTTGACCGCCTGTTAGGATCGCGATGTCTTGCAACATGGCTTTACGACGATCGCCGAAACCAGGTGCTTTAACAGCTGCGATTTTCAAGCCGCCGCGCAATTTGTTCACAACAAGTGTGGCCAAAGCTTCGCCTTCAACATCTTCTGAGATGATCATCAATGGCTTTTGCGATTGGATGATTTGCTCGAGCAATGGAACCAAAGACTGCAAAGAAGAAAGCTTCTTCTCGTGCAACAAGATCATGCAATCTTCCAGCTCAACCGTCATTTTGTCAGAGTTTGTGACAAAGTACGGGGAAAGGTAACCGCGGTCGAACTGCATGCCTTCAACAACATCGGTTTCTGTTTCCAGACCTTTGTTCTCTTCAACAGTGATAACGCCTTCGTTACCGACTTTTTGCATTGCGTCTGCGATTTGCTGACCGATGTCTGCTTCACCGTTGGCAGAGATTGTGCCGACTTGTGCAACTTCGTCGCTGTCTTTAACTTCACGTGCCGCTGCTTTGATCGCTTCAACAACAGTTTTTGTTGCCAAGTCGATGCCGCGCTTAAGATCCATCGGGTTGATTCCAGCCGCTACTGATTTCATGCCCTCTTTAACGATTGCTTGGGCCAAAACTGTGGCGGTTGTTGTACCGTCGCCAGCTTCGTCATTGGTACGGGAAGCAACTTCCTTAACCATTTGTGCGCCCATGTTTTCGAACTTGTCTTCTAGTTCGATTTCTTTCGCCACGGATACACCATCTTTGGTGATGCGCGGTGCGCCGAAAGATTTGTCCAAGACAACGTTACGACCCTTTGGGCCCAATGTTACTTTGACAGCATCCGCTAGAATGTTCACGCCTGTGAGCATCCGGTTGCGGGCGTCTGTGCCGAACTTTACGTCCTTACCAGCCATGTGATATTCTCCTTAAAGAGTATTCAATAAATATAGGGTAGGGCAGGTTTGAACCCGCCGCTGATCGTCCAAGCGGGTGCTTATGACAAGATACCCATGATGTCGGATTCTTTCATCATCAACAGCTCTTCGCCGTCGACAGTGATTTCGGTACCGTTCCATTTACCAAACAGGACTTTGTCGCCTGCTTTGATATCCATAGCGATCAATTCGCCGCTGTCTTTACGGGCACCGGGGCCGGTAGAGATAACCTCGCCTTCGCTTGGCTTTTCTTTTGCGCTTTCTGGGATATACAATCCACCAGCAGTTTTTTCGTCGCCTTCAGTGCGGCGAACCAGCACACGATCGTGAAGCGGTGTTAATGCCATTTGTAATAGCTCCTTAAAGCTCAAATTTTATTCCTTACCCCGTCAAAGGGGCCGTTATCACTCATGTGGTTCGAGTGCTAACGAGTGTTAGGTAGGGAGTGGAGCGGGGGGAGTCAATAAGTG
>Ga0307996_1000272_pt1 | contig 13581 bp, 15 predicted proteins | sample Davwhametageno35_FD_203143 | JGI IMG/M metagenome (GOLD analysis project Ga0307996, IMG submission 203143) | Marine microbial communities from Davis Island wharf, Antarctic Ocean - #35 | ecosystem: Environmental > Aquatic > Marine > Unclassified | place: Antarctic Ocean: Davis Island wharf...
TAATAAAATTGTCCATTTTAAAGTCTGCTTTTCATGACCTAAGTGCATAAATTGCAAAATTATATATGCTGCTTTTATAATAGTTAAAATAATAAATACATGATTTAATAATTTTGTACCTAAAAATATTGTATCTACTAAAAATGATGGTTTAATTATACCAAGAGCAACTTCAAATGCTGTTATGAATAATAATATCCAAAACACCTTCCAAATCCACCAGTTTTCTTTTGTTTCGCTTGCCATAATAATTTATTTTTTAATTATACTAAGTAGAAAAATGTAAATACAAATACCCAAACTAAATCAACAAAATGCCAATACAATCCTACTTTTTCAACCATTTCATAATGTCCTCTTTTTTCATAAGTTCCTTTAATTACATTAATCAAAAGTATAATTAAAAGAACCACTCCACTAAATACATGGAAGCCATGAAAACCTGTGATAAAGAAGAAATAATCAGCAAATAATGGCATCCCATAAGGGTTACTAATCAATGTAGCGGGAACAAATATACCATCATCTCCAGCTAAACCATGAATAAAATGACTCCATTCCCATGCTTGAGATCCTAAGAAAATAGCTCCACCTACAATTGTTAACGAAAGCCAAAGTATTACTTTGTTCTTCTCCATTTTATGTCCATAATTTACCGCCAATACCATTGTTACCGAGCTCATGATAAGAATAAAAGTCATTAGTGCCACAAACAATAAAGGATGTTCTCCGTGTAAAAACGGGAAATGTGTAAAAACATCTTCAGCTATTGGCCAACTATCCTGATACTTAAAACGACTAAAACCATAAGCTGCCAAAAAAGCAGAAAATGTCAAAGTATCCGTTATTAAGAAAAACCACATCATTAATTTTCCATAACTTGCTTTGTAAGGTAAGTCACCTCCTTTCCATGCGGGCTTATGATCTTTTATTAATGCTTCATCCATAATTGTAATTTATTATTTTAATAGAATTTTAAAAAAGTAAAGAGTATAATCCAAAGTATAGTTAAAAAATGCCAATAAATAGATGTTAATTCTAAACCCAAATAATTATTAATTGAATATAAATTCTGTTTTGATTTAATAGTGCTAATACATAACCCAACTAGTCCCCCAACAAGATGCAATAGATGAGTTAAAGTTAAAATATATAAGAAAGAACCTGCTACATTACTTCCAGCTCCTGTTAAGTAGACACCCTCAGTAGTTAATTGTTGCCACCCTTTTATTTGAAAATATGAAAATAAAATTCCTAGAATTAAAACGATAAAAACTAAACCAAATATGGACTTTTCCCTCTTAAGTAGTGGCTTGACGAAAAATAATAAAAAACTACTAAGAAGAATTATTGCAGTACTTATTTCAAACTGATCTGGAAGAATAAATACTTTCCAATTTACTACGTCAGCCTTTTCGACTATAAATGCAGATAACATGCTGGCAAAAAACATTGATATAGAAACTAATGCTACCCATAAAAGCTGTTTTTTAACTGTATTTCTTAAAACTATATCCATATTAATGTTCTATTTCCCCCTCTTTTAATGGCTCAGTTTGTAAAATGAAATCTTCATCAGCACCTGGCTTTGAATAATCGTATGCCCAACGCGTTACAACCGGTAATTCTCCAGGCCAATTTCCATGTATTCTTTCTACAGGAGTAGTCCACTCTAAAGTGTTTGACTTCCATGGATTCTGAGTTGCTTTTGTTCCTTTGAATATACTGTAAAAGAAATTAAAAAGAAAAAACACTTGAAATATAGCTCCTGCTAATGCAAAGAAAGTAATGAGCTCATTGATATCCGATAATCCATCAAACATTGGGAAAGCCGAGTTAGAGTAATATCTTCTAGGTAAACCAGCTAATCCTAAAAAATGCATTGGGAAAAACACACCATAAGCACAAATAAAAGTTCCCCAGAAGTGCAGATATCCTAAATTTTTATTCATCATTCTTCCATACATTTTAGGGAACCAATGATACACCCCTGCAAACATTCCGTATATAGCAGAAAGACCCATAACAATATGAAAGTGACCTACAACAAAATAAGTATCGTGTACATTGATATCTAAAGCACTATCACCAAGAATAATACCAGTTAAACCACCCGTAATAAATGCTGAAACCGTACCAATAGCAAACAACATTGCCGGAGTAAAGCGAATATTTCCTCTCCATAAAGTTGCTAAATAATTAAATACTTTTACAGCTGAAGGTATAGCAATAAGTAAAGTAGTAAATGTAAAGACAGAGCCAAGGAAAGGATTCATTCCAGTCATAAACATATGATGTCCCCAAACAATAAATGATAGAAATGCAATTAATAATAACGCACCAACCATTGCTTTATAACCAAAAATAGGTTTTCTAGAATTAACAGCAATAACCTCAGAAACAATACCCAATGCAGGTAACAAAATAATATACACTTCAGGATGACCTAAAAACCAAAACAAATGTTCAAATAATATTGGGCTTCCACCTTCATTATGCAGGGCTTCACCACCAATAATAATATCTGAAAGATAAAAGCTAGTCCCAAATGATCTGTCAAAAATTAGTAATAAACCACAAGACAAAAGAACGGGAAATGATAGTACTCCAAGTATAGCTGTAATTAATAAAGCCCAAATTGTAAGTGGAAGGCGTTGCATAGTCATTCCTATAGTTCTTAGATTTAAAATAGTAACAATGTAATTTAAACCACCAAGTAATGAGCCGACAACAAATAAAGTAATACTAATCAACCATAATGTCATACCGGTACCAGATCCAGGGATTGCTTGTGGAAGTGCCGAAAGTGGCGGGTAGATTGTCCAACCTCCTGATGCAGGTCCTGTTTCAACAAATAATGAACTAAGCAATACAACTGTAGCGATAAAGAAGAACCAATATGATAGCATATTTAAAAAACCTGAGGCCATATCTCTAGCTCCAATCTGTAATGGGATAAGAAAATTAGCAAATGTCCCTGAAAGCCCAGCAGTCAGCACCCAAAAAACTAATATTGTACCATGCATAGTAACTAAAGCTAGATATTTATCAGGATTTAAGCCTCCTGAATCATTTAACCAAGCCCCTGGAAGTAAATTATACAATATAGAGCTTTCACCAGGATTGGCTAATTGCACTCTAAAAATAGCAGACATAAGCATTCCAACAACCGCCATAAACATTCCTGTTATCAGAAATTGCTTAGCAATCATTTTATGATCCATTGTAAAAACGTATTTTGTAATAAAGTTTTCTTTATGATGTTCCGACATCTTTATATTATTTTTGAGTTAATAATTTAGTTTCTAAACTTTCCTGTGAAGCGAGCCAAATATCATATTCTTCTTGGGTTTCAACAATAAATTTCATTTGCATGTTGTAATGTGACGCTCCACATATTTTATTACACAATAAAATATATTCAAAATCTTCCCCTTCACTTTCTTTCATCTGAGCAGTTGTTTTATTAGGTGTGAATCCGAATTGAGTAGTCATACCAGGCACGCAATTCATTTGAACTCTAAAATGTGGTAAAAAAGCAGAGTGTATTACATCCTGAGAACGGAACTTTAATAGTACAGGTTGATCAATTACTAAATGAACTTCTCTAGCCATTTTATCATCAGCAGCACTGGCATCTAGCATATCAACACCAAGAGTGTTTCTTCCTTTAACTAATTTAAAATTTGCTTTTCCTAAATTATTATCAAGTCCTGAATATCTTGCAGTCCAATTAAATTGTTGGCCATAGACTTCAATTATTGTTGTTGATTCAGTAAGCTCAACATTCATAGCTTTATCCCAAGTATTAAGGCCAAAAATAATTAATGCCGTAAGAAGTATAGTAGGAATAACTGTCCATACAACTTCTAATTTATTATTATGCGAGAAAAAATATGCTTTATTAGATTTTTTACCTCTGTACTTATACAGAAAGTAAAATAGTATCGGGGATAAAACAAAAAATACAACGAGAATTAATCCCATAGATATTTTCATTAAAAAATCAATTTGAGTCCCATGTACCGAACTAGCTGGAGGTAATAGAAGATGATTCCAAGTTACCATTTGCCAAACAACAAAAATTAAAAAACCGAACCCTACAATTAAAAATAATATTCCTTGAGTATTATTATCCTTATCGGTAACTTCATTAACATCCTTATTTTTTATTTCTGATAATAATTCGCTAACCCTAAGTATTTGCACTAAAGTTGCTACTAATAAGATTACAACTACAACAATTAATATATTCGTCATTTTTTAGAATTTTTCGGTCGCAAAAATAGAAAATACTATCAATGAAAACTATAATTTTAGTCATATTTTTCATTTCTAAACATATTTATATTAATTCTATATAATTAGATATTTAAAACCAAAAAAGAAAATTCGTATTTGACTAATTATCGGTAATATTCCATTCAGCAAATGAAGTGGCTGTTTCAGATAAAACGACTTTACACAAAGAAATATTTTCTGGCAATCTATTCTTAATGTAATTAGCAAAATCTATGACTAAGTTTTCAGAAGTAGGTTGATAAGGCAATAGAAAAACTTTTTCAAAAGCTGATAAATCAATCTTAGCATGAGGAGAATTAGCATTCAACACCAAAGAATGATCGTATTTATCCACAATTTCTGGCTTTACAATTTCTTTTAAAACCCCAAAATCCATCACCATTCCATCCTTAGTATGTCCATGATCATTTTTAACTTCACCCTTTACTGTTACCCATAAACGATACGAATGTCCATGAATATTTTTACACAAACCATCATACGCATGTAGGGCATGTGCCATCTCAAACTTAAATTCCTTCGTAATTCTAATCATGTTTTTTATCTAAATTTAAATTCACCCTTTTATGGCTGTAATACATCTTTTTATTGTCCTTTCCTTTACGCAATTTCTTTTGCTCATCAATAGGTAAGTTAACTATTTCAATGCACTCTACTGAACAGCAATTTTCATATTTTTCTTTACAATAATCACATTGCAGAAACAATAAATTACAATTTACATTTCCACAATTTACATGTGTATCAAAGGGATCACCACATTGATGACAACTACTAATTACATCATCAGAAATACGTTCTCCTCTTCTTTCGTCAAACACAAAATTCTTTCCAACAAAATTATTATTTAAAGTCACATCTTTATCTAATTGTCGTGCATAATCAATAATTCCTCCATGCAATTGATTTACATCTTGAAAGCCATGATGTTTTAAATAGGCAGATGTTTTTTCACATCTAATTCCACCTGTGCAATACAACAGAATCTGTTCATCCTCTTTGCCCTCCAACATTTTTTTCACTTCGGGCAATTCTTCTTTAAAAGTTTCTACATCCGGGCAAATAGCCCCTTTGAATTTTCCTATTTCACTTTCATAATGATTACGCATGTCTACAATTGTAGCTCCTTTTTCCAAGGCATTATTCCATGATTTTGCATCCAGGTGCTGCCCAACATTTGTTACATCATATTCGTCAATAGGTAAGCCATCAGATACAATTTGCTTACGCACTTTTATAGTTAATTTAAAAAATGAATTCCCATCATCTTCCACTGCAATTTTAAAAGGAATATCTGTAAAAAATGGATTTGCATGTACCAACTCAACAAATTCTTCAAAGTTGGATTCAGGAATACTTAATTGAGCATTCACCCCTTCACGCGCTAAATATATTCTACCTAAAACACCTAATTCTTTCCAGGATTCGTACAATTCATCTCTAAGTTCATAAGGCGAGTCAATAATTACATATCTGTAAAAAGAAACCGTCTTTCTTTCAAAACCTTCTTGTTCCAATAATTTTAAGCCTTGTTCCTTGCTTAATTTATTAAACATATTTTTTTTACCAGTATTCGGATCCATGTATTATCAACAAATTATAATGCAAAGATACAAAATTCTCAATTTTTATTGTAATTAAAATTATCCCTATATAAATAATGTATAATGTTATATTTGTCCAAATTAAATCACCGATGAAAGAAAGTATATTAATAATAGGTTCCTCAGGTCAAATTGGCACAGAATTGGTCATGGAACTAAGAAGTATGTATGGAAATAACAATGTCATTGCTTCTGATATTCGACCTTCTTCAAGGGAGGTGATGCAATCAGGTCCGTTTGAAAAATTAGACATAATGGACGAAAAATTATTACGAGATATTGTAAAGAAATACAAAATCACACAAGTCTATTTGTTAGCGGCCCTACTTTCAGCAACTGCCGAAAAAAATATAGAATTAGGTTGGAGTTTAAACATGCGTTCGCACTCTCATGTATTGGATTTAGCAAAAGACGGACTCATAAAAAAGATTTTCTGGCCTTCTTCTATTGCGGTTTTCGGACCAACAACACCAATGGAAAACACACCACAATATACTGTAATGGAACCTAATACCGTCTACGGAATTACTAAGCAAGCAGGTGAAAGATGGAATGAATATTATTTCAATAAATTTGGTGTAGACGTAAGAAGTATCCGTTATCCAGGGCTCATTGGATGGAAAGCAGCTCCAGGTGGTGGAACTACCGACTATGCAGTAGATATTTTTCATCAAGCTATTCAGCATGAGAAATACGAAAGTTTCTTATCTGAAAATACAGGACTACCAATGATGTATATGCCAGATGCAATTCGTGCAACTATTGAGCTAATGGAAGCACCTGCAGAAAAAGTAAAAATCCGTTCTTCTTATAATTTAGCAGGAGTAAGTTTTACACCAAAACAGATTGCAGAAGAAGTTAAAAAACATATTCCTGATTTTGAAATGACTTATAATCCTGATTTCAGACAAGCAATTGCTGATTCTTGGCCATCATCCATTGATGATAGTTATGCGCAAAAAGATTGGGGTTGGGAATTGAAATATGATTTAGAGAAAATGACTGCTGATATGATGAAAAACTTAAAGGAAAAATATAAAATTACAGCATAATGAGTAAAGAAATTCAAATATATAACACCCTTACAAGACAGAAAGAAGTCTTTAATCCTATAGTAGAAAACCATGTAGGAATGTATGTTTGTGGCCCTACAGTTTATGGTGACCCACACCTAGGTCATGCTCGTCCAGCAATTACTTTTGATATAGTTTTCAGATACCTAAAACATTCAGGCTACAAAGTAAGGTATGTTAGAAATATAACGGATGCAGGACATCTAGAAAATGATGCAGATGAAGGAGAAGATAAAATTGCTAAAAAAGCGAGATTAGAACAATTGGAGCCTATGGAAATTGTTCAGTTTTATACCATAAGCTACCACAAAGCTATGAAAGATTTGAACTGTTTACCTCCATCAATTGAACCTACTGTAACTGGTCACATTATTGAACAAATTGAAATGGTAAAACAAATCCTAAAAAATGGATTTGCTTATGAAGTAAATGGCACTGTATATTTAGATGTAAATAAGTATAATGAAAAGTATCCTTACGGAACTTTATCAGGAAGAAACTTAGAAGATACTTTAGAAGGAACTAGAACTTTAGATGGCCAATCTGAAAAGAAAAGTCCTGTTGATTTTGCTATTTGGATAAAAGCACATCCTGAGCACATTATGAGATGGCCTTCCCCTTGGGGTGAAGGTTTCCCAGGTTGGCACATAGAATGTTCAGCCATGAGTAAAAAATACTTGGGTGAAACCTTTGATATTCATGGTGGAGGAATGGACTTAGTATTCCCTCATCATGAAGCTGAAATAGCACAATCAAACGCTAGTAATGGTTGTAATCCTGCGAACTATTGGATGCACAACAATATGATTACAGTGGATGGAAAAAAGATGGGGAAATCTCTTGGGAACTTTATTAATTTAGAAGAGTTCTTTAATGGGAGTCATGAGAAATTAGAAAGAGCGTACGCACCAATGACTATCCGTTTTTTCATTCTGCAAGCACACTACAGAAGCACAGTGGATTTTGGCAATGAAGCGTTGCAAGCTGCAGAAAAAGGATTTACAAAGCTGATGAATGCAATGGAAAGATTAGGTGATATTTCAGCTTCAGACACTTCTACTTATAATGTAAATGCTTTGCAAGAAAAATGTTACACAGCAATAAATGATGATTTCAATACACCAATTTTAATTGCTCATCTGTTTGATGGTGTTAGAATTATCAACTCAGTAAAAGATGGAAAAGAAAGTTTGAATGCTTCTGATTTGGAACAATTAAAAACAATATTCAATACATTTTTTACTGATATTTTAGGATTTATCTCCCATAAAGAAAGTGGTGGAAACGACCTAACCAATGAGGTAATGGAATTGGTATTGCAACTAAGAGGAAATGCTAAAAAGTCCAAAGATTTTGATACTGCAGACTTAATTAGAGATGAGTTAGATAAAGTCGGAATCCAAATAAAAGACGGAAGAGAAGGGAGTAGCTGGGAGGTGAAATAGTTAGTAGTTGTTAGAAAAAAGATGAATACACAGAGAATAAAAAATATGTCATATCGAAGCCTGCTAATCATTTCTACTTTATTAATTATTGGATGTTCCACAGAACCTCAGCAGAAAACTAAAACCGTTTCAAAGCCAAAAGTAAAAATTGAAGTCCCTACTTTTAATGCAGATTCTGCTTATGCCTTTGTAGCAAAACAAGTTAGTTTTGGTCCTAGAGTAATATCAAGCAAAGGATGGGGAAGCTGTGCAATTTGGTTAGAAAAAAAATTCAAAACCTATACGCCAACTGTAATTGTACAAGAAGCCGCAATTACTACCTATGATGGTAAAAATCATACTCTAAAAAATATCATAGCTAGCTTTTCTGCTGAAAAAAATAATAGAGTAGCTCTTTTTGCGCATTGGGATAGCAGGCACATTGCCGACCATGATACTGAAAACCAAAACAAGCCAATACTTGGTGCAAATGATGGAGGAAGTGGAGTTGGAGTTTTAATAGAAATGGCAAGACAATTCAGTATTAGAAATCCTAAAATAGGAGTGGATATTATCCTTTTTGATGCAGAAGATTATGGTCAACCTGAAAATTCTGGTTTTCCAATTATGCAGGATTCTTGGTGTTTAGGGTCACAATACTGGAGTAACAATCCGCATAAACAAAACTACTTTGCACAATATGGGATTTTGTTAGATATGGTAGGAGCAAAGGATGCTACATTCAGGCACGAGCAGATTTCCTTTTATTATGGATCAAAAATCCTACAGAAAGTGTGGCGCAAGGCAAGTCGATTGGGCTTTGGTAATCATTTTGTATTTGAAAATGCAAATCAGATATTAGATGATCATTATTATGTGAATACAATTACAGGCATCCCAACTATTGATATTATTGAGTACGATCCTGCAACAGAAAGTAACTTTAATCAGCATTGGCATACACATAAAGATGATATGGATAATATCGACAAAAGCACCTTAAATGCTGTGGGACAAACTTTGTTAGAGGTTATCTATACTGAGTAGAAAAAGCACATTCAAATTCTAAGATTTTTTAAAGAAGTTTATTTATATTTTCAATTTGTTGTTTTGTAAGCTTTCCATTTAGCCAATCTTTACTAATCTCTGCATCAAACTTCTTATAGAAATCTATTGCCTGACTATTCCAGTCTAATACTTGCCATATCATTCCATTCAGATTTAACTGCTTAGATATTTTAATTGTTTCTTTAAATAATTTAGATCCAATACCATGCCTTCTATATTCTTCTTTTATCACAAAATCTTCAAGAAATAAAAATTTACCTTTCCATGTTGAGTAGCGAATCCAATAAAAAGATAACCCAATAATTTCATCATCTTTTTCGGCAACTAAAAACCAATACCAAGGGTGAGTGCCAAAACCATCCTGCTCTAAATTATCTAGAGTAATCGTTACTTGATCTGATGCATTTTCATAATCAGCTAGTTCTTTTATTAATTTTAAAACTGATGGTAAATCTTTTTTTATTCCTTTCCGAATTATAGTATTCATAATGCTAAAATAAGAAAACCCACTCAAATGAGTGGGTTTTAATTTTGGTGTGCCTTACTTCTTAAGCGTTTTCAAATAAAGTCTCTCTACTTTATCCCTTGCCCATTGGGTCTTTCTTAAAAACTTAAGACTGGAATTAATAGAAGGGTTATTTGTAAAGCAATTGATGTTTATTTCATAACCTAGATCTTCCCATCCATATTCTTCCACAAGAAACTCAAGGATGTCAATTAATCTTATTCCGTGTAATGGATTATTGTCTTGGGAATTATCAATCTTAATATTATCAGTCATTGTTGGAGTATTTATACTTGTAATTTAATAATCTACCTCCTATTGTTTCTAGGATTTGCTTTTCCAGCATTCCTATTTTTATTTCTGTTGGCAAAAAACTCTTGCTTCTTTCTGTTTTTTTCTTTTTCAGATTCCTTTTTCTGCTGAGCATTCATAGGTTTTTCAGTTTGAGGAAAAGGATGGTTTTGAACGGCTTCAATTTTCTGCTTTATTAGCTTTTCAATATCTTTAGCATAAACATTTTCTTCTGGCTCACAAATTGAAATTGAAACGCCCTTTTCACCTGCTCTACCACATCTACCAATCCTATGCACATAGGTTTCTGGCTCATTAGGAATGTCGTAATTAAGCACATAACTTAGTTTATCAATATCAATTCCTCTTGCAGCAATATCGGTTGCTACCAATACTCTTACCTTATAATCTTTAAAGGATTGTAATGCTCTCTGTCTTTGATTTTGTGATTTATCACCATGTATTGCAGCCGCCTCAATATTATTTTTTTGTAAATTACGAACTATCCTATCCGCACCATGTTTTGTTCTTGAAAATACCAAAATCTGATTGATATCTTTATTTTTCAAAATGTGGAATAACAAGTCTTTTTTATCACTTTTATTTGTGTAGTAAATTGATTGCTGAATAGTTTCGGCAGTAGTAGAAACTTGATGTACCGCAATCTTTTTTGGATTACGCAAAATAGTATTAGAAAGTGTTAAAATACTATTAGGCATAGTAGCCGAGAAAAATAAAGATTGACGATTTTTTGGTAATTTCTCTAATAACTTCTTAATATCATTGATAAAACCCATATCCAACATTCTATCAGCTTCATCTAACACAAAGTAACCAATATCATTTAAGGAAACGAATCCTTGTCCCATTAAATCCAATAACCTACCTGGAGTTGCCACTAATACATCTACCCCATTAGCTAATGCATTGGTTTGCGTACCTTGTTTTACTCCACCAAAAATTACAGTATTTTTTATATTATTGTACTTTGCATAGTCTGTGAAATTCTCTCCAATTTGTATAGCAAGTTCCCTAGTAGGGGTAACTACCAAAGCTCTTATTTTAGTTTTCCCATTATTATTACTTTTCTCATTTATCAAATGATGCAAAATAGGTAGGGCAAAAGCAGCTGTTTTTCCTGTTCCTGTTTGGGCAGTTCCAAGCACATCATTATTCTTTAGGATTAAAGGAATTGCTTGCTCTTGGATTGCAGTTGGATTAATATAGTTTTGGTCTTTTACCGCTTTTAGTAAAGTAGGGTGTAAGTTTAAATCTTCAAATTTCATAGGGGAATTCCTTTTGTGGAATTAGTTTTTTGCAAAGTTAGGATAATAGATTGGATAATGGAATAAAGAAGTGATTACTCCCCGCAGCCTTGAATATATAGGATTTCAAACTCTTGAACTGATAGTATGCTACCAATTAAAATCCCTGTCATTTGGCATTCCATAGGAAAATATTCCATTTCACAAACTGATACATATAATTCAACTAGCTCCTCCATATTTTCATTGGGGAAAACTAAATCATATTCTTCCAATGTTAGCTCATCTTTAAAAATGTGTTGCCCTTCACCATATACCCACCAGCCAGTAAAAGCGTAAGGTGATACAACTAAGCCGGGCACATCTTCACTTTGTATATTAACTACTTCTATTTCAACTATCTGGTCTACTTTCGTAGTAAGGCTACAGGAGGAAAACAATAAAAGCAGTGTAACAAGGGAAATTGTAGATATCTCACGCAAGGTTAGATATGACATTTTATCTATTTTCTTTTCTAATTTCTCTCTCATCTCTTTTCTAATTTATAACAACTACAAACTAGCAACTAATAACTATTTCCTATTTATAAAAATTCATTTCATCAGTATATTTCCAAGCTTTCTCTGGCATTAAATAAGAAATATCTTTTCCTTGTTGTATTGAATTTCTGATGAAGGAAGCTGATATTTCCATTTGTGGAACGCCCTCAATCAAGTGTATATTTTCGTGAGACCCTTCCACTTCATAGCCATGCCTTGGATACACATATATAGAGTAGTCTTCCAGAATTTGCTCAAAGTTTTTCCACTTATGGAAGTTCTGCAAATTATCAGCACCCATAATTAAAGCATACTCATGCTCAGGATGCTCTTCTTTCAAACGTACTAAAGTGTCAATAGTGTATGAAGGTTGTGGCATACTAAACTCTACATCCGACACATCTAATTTAGGATTCTCCTCTAACTCAGCTTTAATAATCTGAAGCCTATGATTTTGATCCAACAAAGTCCTTTTTTGTTTCAAAGGATTTTGAGGAGATACTACAAATAAGACTTTTTCCAAATTAGAAAATTCTGTCAGATAAGATGCAATAATCTTATGCCCTACATGCATGGGGTTAAAACTTCCAAAAAAAAGACCTATTTTCATGCTTATGCGTTTATAAAATTAGTAATTATTTCTTTGGTCTGTTCACAGGCAGTTTTAAAATCATCATTCAGTATTATAGTGTCAAATTGCTTATTTTTTGATATTTCTTGCGCCGCCTTATCTAATCTTTTTTTAGCGCTTTGATCAGATTCCGACCCTCTGCCAATTAACCTTTCCGCTAAAATCTCTAGTGATGGTGGCATAATAAAAATAGACAAACATTCTTTAGAATATTGTTTTTTTATATTTAATCCTCCTACAACATCAACATCAAAAATTACGGTTTTCCCTTCACTCCAAATTCTTTCAATCTCTGATTTTAAGGTTCCGTAATACTGATTTTCATACACCTGCTCACATTCTAGAAAAGCATCTTCTTTTATCTTTTGTTGAAATCCTTCTACACCTAAAAAATAATAATCTTTTCCATGTACTTCATTCTCCCTCCTTTCACGGCTAGATGCCGAAACGGAAAAAGAAAGTTCAGGTATATCCTTCAATAACTGATGAACAATAGAAGTTTTTCCTGCCCCTGATGGAGCTGATATAACAATGAGTTTTCCCACTTACAGAATATTTAATAATTGCTCTTTAATTTTTTCTAATTCATCTTTCATCTGTACTACAATTTTTTGCATCTCTGCATCTGATGATTTAGATCCAATAGTATTTATTTCTCTACCAATTTCTTGACCTATAAATCCCAACTTTTTACCATTAGGAGCCTCTGCTTTCATAGTTTCAATAAAATACAAAAGATGAGCGTCTAAGCGCACCTGCTCTTCAGTAATATCTTGTTTTTCTAAATAGTAGATTAGCTCTTGCTCAAATCTATTTTCATCAATATTCTTAGTGTCAATCTCAGCTAATTTATCTGCTAAACTTTTCTTTACTTTTTCA
>Ga0307996_1000273_pt1 | contig 13572 bp, 13 predicted proteins | sample Davwhametageno35_FD_203143 | JGI IMG/M metagenome (GOLD analysis project Ga0307996, IMG submission 203143) | Marine microbial communities from Davis Island wharf, Antarctic Ocean - #35 | ecosystem: Environmental > Aquatic > Marine > Unclassified | place: Antarctic Ocean: Davis Island wharf...
AAAATCTTCATTTGTAGGAGTGCATTCAGATATTTCAGAACTGCTTATTGAAAAAACCAACAACTCAAGATTGAAAAAGAAGAAAGTTAGGATTAGTTATATTTAAAAAAAAATGATAGTTAGCTATTCGGAATGGTGGATACTTGTGGTATTGATTGTTTTATCAATACCAGCCTTTTTAATTACTGTATTAGTTAAAAAATATCTACTCAAGAGAAAGCTCATAAAACCAAAGCTTACATTCACAGTTATATTCATATTAAGCTTATTCCTTTGTTATATAACTTTGGCATTCTATCACAGTATAAAAATGGATGAAATGCGACAAAGGGTTTATGAAATGGATCAAATGGATAGAAGGTGATTATATAGTGACTAGAAATGAATTCAATTTTATACAATGAATTCTATCAAGCTAAATAATTCCCTTTCAATTTTCGCTTATTGGTAAGTTAAGTGCTAATTAAAAGAATCTCTATCGAAAATTGAGCACCATAGAATTATAATTATCTTGAACTGATTTAATGATAAGAGACTTATTTGAGTTCAAATCTTCTATATCATCTATTATATTAAAATCTCGCATATGGTCATTTCCCCACAAACTGAATTCAATAATTATTGGGGTTAAACAAACTCCTTTTTCTGTTAGCAAATAAATATTCTCTTTTTTATTGTCAGGAAGTTTTGTTTTGGCTATTAACTTATAAGATTCCAATAATTTTAATCGTGCAGACAAGATACTAGGCGCAATCTTTTCATCTGAATCAGATATTTCCTTAAAGGTCTTCTTATGATTAAGAAGCATATCTCTAATAATTAACAAAGACCATTTATCTCCTACAACATCAAGTGCAGAAGAGATTGGACAGCCAGATCGAAATTCTTTTTTCATTTTTTACAAATTATTACTATTAATTCGATAGTAATTATTACTTTTACTTTCAATTCGATAGTAAAAATACAAAAAAAAACAACAAAACTATGTTAGCAGGTCATTTTACAACCGCTTTAATAGCAAAACAAAAGTTTCCAAAAGGAACATTACTTTATTTCTTAATCATATCGCAGTTACAGGATTTATTATGGTTTACTTTTCATTATTTAGGATTCGAAACTACTGACCCAAGTGACGCTTTTGATGCAACCTTAAGTAATATGGCAGTTGATATGCTATATAGTCACGATTTGATGCCTCTACTAATTTGGCTATTAGTTGTTTTCCTTATTGGAAAGTTCTTATTTAAAAACACACAAATAGGATTAGTAAGTATGGCTTTAGTATTGGCTCACTTTGTATTAGATTACTTTTCTGGTCATATGCATCACCTATTTGGAGCAGATACCATGGAGGCTGGTCTTGGTTTGTATGCAACTAGTCCATATATCGCAATTGCTATAGAAGCTATTTTTAGTATTGTTGCTCTCTGGTATTTCTTTAGCGAAGAGACTAAAAAGGGAATCATAAGAACCACTAAAAATAGGATTGCTATTATTTCTGTTTTCGCATATGGAATTATTTTTATGCTACTTATTGCTACACATTCTTTTAGAGAATTATTAAGTATTCCTGAATTTGAATTAGATTTTAATACCAATATGCCTACGCTTATTTTTACTTATGGAGCAATGTTATATTGCTTGAATTATTTTGTGCCTAAATTTGAGGTAAACAAAAATTAGTAAAATATATGATTGAAACAATTATTGGCTTTGTTAAAGAATTAAAAATTCGAAACGAGCATTTATTTTATTTTGGCCTATTATGCCTAATGTTAGCTTTGATCTGTATTATTTTAACCAGAACAACAGCAACAGAAGTTCACGGAGTAAATGCTTGGTATAAGCCTTTCAAATTTGCAGTTTCAATTGGTTTATATTCTTGGACTATGTCTTGGTACTGTAATTATCTTACAAATTTTAACAGTACTCCATTCAATTGGGCTGTAATAATATTATTCGGTTTTGAAATTGTTTACATTATTTTTCAAGCAGCAAAAGGACAATTATCGCATTTCAATATTAGTACACCAACATATTCAATTTTGTATTCACTAATGGGGTTAGCAGCAACAATAATTACGCTATACACTGCATATATTGGCTTACTTTTTTTCTCACAATCCTTCCCTGAATTACCTAACTATTATGTTTGGGCAATTCGCTTGAGTATTCTAATTTTTGTTGTTTTTTCATTTGAAGGAGCATTAATGGGTTCTCGAATGAACCATAGTGTTGGTGCAATAAATGATAATTCAAATTGGTTTATTGTAGGTTGGAGCAAAACTGTAGGTGACCTTCGAGTGTCACACTTCATAGGAATGCATGCGTTACAACTACTTCCATTACTTTCTTTTTATATCTTTAAGAACACGAAAGCAACTATAATAATTTCAATAGTATACGGTCTTCTTGCAACCACAACATTAGTTCAAGCTTTAAAAGGCAAACCATTTTTTACTCAAAATGAAATGAAAAAATAGTTAAAAATGCTCGACTTCCTTTAGTGTAGTATTAAAAGTAAAGTTTCCAATAATCACACTTACTTTTTTTCCTTTAATCTCTAATACTTCACCAGGTTTGGTTTGATTTTTCATTCTCACCTTGTCCCCAATTTTTATTGGTTTTTTAGCAGCTACTTCTTGAACAAGAATTACCTCTTTTTCCATTTTTTTAACCTGCTCCATTTCAATTTTAACTTCAGTTAATTTAGGTGCTTTTAGGTTTTCATTAAACACTACCGGTTGATCAAGCGTTAATACTTTTGCTCTTTCAATCCCTACAATTTTTTCTACTGCTTCGTTTAATGCTTTGTTTGTTTTATGTTTTTTAAATTTCTTAATTAATTCGTATACCTTCTTCCCCATATTCACAAACTTATTTTGCTGTTCAAAATATTGAATTTGTGTACTTTGCTTTGTAGAAAGAGTGATTAATTTCTTATCGTATTCCCCTATCCTACTTCTTGCTTTAGAAAGAGCTAAATTCTGTTCGGTATTCATCTTTTTGAATTTAGATTTCTCTTTTTGAAGTGCTACTGTTAGCTCATCAATTTTAATTTTACTTTCCGACACTTTCAATTTAGCCTTATCCAACAATTCTTTAGAAATCCCATTGTACTGAGCTACTTCAAATGTAAAAGAAGAACCAGGCTGACCCACAGATAATTCATATAAAGGTTTTAGGTGTTTTGTGTCAAATAACATGCAAGCATTCACTGCATGAGGCAGTGTGGCTGTCAAAATCTTTATGTTGGTGTAATGAGTCGTAATTACGGCAAATGTATTTCTCTTATACAGTTCTTCATAAAACACTTCTGCCAAAGCTCCTCCCAGTTCTGGATCAGAACCACTTCCAAACTCATCTAATAATAACAAAGTGTTTTCATTGGCTGCCCCAAGAAAAAACTTCATCCTCTTTATTCTATAACTGTAAGTACTCAGTTGGTTTTCTATAGATTGATTATCCCCAATATCCGAGTACACACTCTCGAACCAGCAACACTGACTATTCCCATTTAACGGTAAAAAGAGACCCGATTGAAACATCATTTGAACCAAACCAACTGTTTTAAGCGTAATTGATTTCCCTCCAGCATTGGGTCCCGAAATAACTAAAAATCGGGTATTCTCATCCAACTCTATGGTTTGCCCTATGGTTTCGAGGCCAAGTTCTGTATTTTTAATCTTAAGCAGAGGATGAGTTGCATTCTCCCAGTACAATTTTTTATGCGTATTTATTTTAGGTTTAATCCCATCGTAAATATCTGCAAACCTTACTTTAGCATTGTACACATCAAATCGCACTAATAACCTTTGAAACGCTTTTAAATTATGCCTTTGAGAACGCAGTTCTAAAGTGATTTTTTCAAATATCAAGTACAATTCATGTTGCTCTTGAATACTTAATTGTTCTTGATTTCTATTCAGTTGATTATTTACTTCTGGCTCTATATACGAAACCACTCCCTTCGAACTAATTCCAACAATACGTCCTTTTACTCTTTTTTTATAAGCAGACAAGACCGTTAATAACCGTTTATTGTCTAAATGAGTTTCTTCTGTTTCTCCCAAAAAACCTTCATTTCGATAATGAATTAATGCCTTTTCGAAATTCTTATTGATTGCTTTTTTGTTGGATCTTAACTGATTTCTTATGTCAAACAAAGCTTTGGATGCCTCATCTTTTATTCCTAACTCTTTTTCATTTAATACACTCCTAATCAGTTTAAGCACCTCATCAATACTGTCGATATGAGCGCATGCTTCAAAAATTAATGGAGCTTCCACCCTATTTTGATTAGCAAATTTCATTAACTCCTTCGTTCCTAAACAAAGTGCATATATTTTTATGAGTTCATCTAAAATAAGCACCCCATTTTCTACCCTTAATAATTTAAGCGCGCCATCAATATCTTCAGAATTTGGGTGAGGTAAAGTTAAACTTTCCGTATGGTGAATGGTTTGAATCTCTTCTAACAACTCAAATTCACTTTTGAGGGCGGTTACATCAGGAAAAAACTTAAGGTTTAATGCCTGCTCTTTGGCCTTTGTAGATTTACAAAAATTTGCCAACAGTTCACAAATTGAATCAAATTCTAAGTCTACTTTACTCTGGGGGTCTAATTGCATAGTTTATTAAAAGACGAAGATAAAAAAAAGATAGCTGATTAATTGTTTTAAGGAAAAACTAGTTTCTTTTTATGTAAAAAAACATATAATTAATATCTATAAAAATAACTAATTCATAGCTTAATATAATTAATAAAGGGTGTCGGGTCTCTTTATAACTTGTGTAACAAAAGGAATATTAAAAGCTGTACTTAAATTGATAAAGGAATAATAACGAAAGAAAAACTATAGCCAAAATCATTGAGAGAAGTAATTTTGGCTATTAAAAATGGAGCAGACAATACTTAACTCGATATATTCAACAAACCCTCTTCTCCACTTTCAAAACAATTCTAAATTCTGTACCTTGTCGTCCTAATAAATTTGGAACAAATGGAAGACAATAAAATGGTGAACTATATAAAAAAGGTATTAGAAAACATGCCAAATGATTGGTTGAGTATTACTACTCACAGGTTAGATATTTATAACGAAAATTTGGCTAAAACTGAATTTTTAGATCAGTTCCAAGAATTATATAACGCTAATAGTTTTGAGGCTAAAGCATTAAATGAATTGCCTACTGCTTACGATTATATTAGATTGGGTCATCCGCTATCTTGTGTTTTAGAATGGGGAATTGCAAATTTGAATAAACTAAAAGCAAATAACGTAATTAGTTTTTCATCCAAAACTGTTCCTGTATTAGCCGTTTTAAGAAAAAATTTATTAGAGAATAAAAATACTCAAATCTCTTATACGGGTTCACTTCCTTCTTGTTTTGATGCAGAAGTAATCCAGAGTGTATATGGGTATAAATTTGAATTGAATAAAGTAGAAAGTGTTGCTGATATTGCTGAATTTGATGGAAGTACTCTCTTTCTTTCAGAACAAGAAGTAATAGGAAGCCTAGAGTTGAACTCTAAAGTAGATTTTTACATCAACCTTTATACTAACCTAGGCAGTATTTTGCTTATAAACGGAGAACAAAACGACAGTTATGTTTCGGACATTCAGCATGTGCGAAGAAGAGAGACAATCGCAATGACTCCAGTCAATTCACTTTCTGCTTTGAAATCGCTCATAACGAATTCTTCTATTGAGACTAAGAAAAGTAATGTGAAGGCAGACAAAAAGAGTACGCTAGATTCTATTAATGAGGTTACAGTGGCCAATACAAAACCATTGGTTGCTTCAAGTGGTTTATCCATGCAATATGCCATTATGATGGGATTGATTCATGATGCGCAGGAAAATCACAAAGGAAAAGACATTAAATTTATTGTTCCTACAAACTGTTACGGAGGAACCAATGACCAAGCAAGACGAGTTGCAGCTTGCCTTGATCATGTGGAAGTGGTAGACTTGGCAGTAGATGGTGAAAATGACATGGTACGAAGTATTGAGTCAGTTTTAACTAAAATTGCAAACGAAGATGCCGTTCCTTATATCATTGCCGAAATTCCTACAAACCCAAGAGTAGAAGTTCCTGAACTCATTGAACTGAAAGAGGTTTTGGGTAAAGTGCGTAAAACTGCAAATGGCGAAACGGCTATTGACCCAGTATTTATTTTGGATCAAACATTTTGTCCTAACATTCACTTTTTAGGCGAAGGAGAAATACTCTCAACAGTGAGAACTATTTCTTATGCAAGTGGATCTAAGTTTCCTAGTGGTGGAAAATGTACCGCAGGCTATTGCGTAGCAAATAAAAAAGCCGAAGCTTTGATAAATAAAATAGAATTGCATTTATCCCTTTGCGACAATGAAGCAACAGCTCTTCAATATGAAATATTGGCGAAACAATTGCCTTCTATGAATCAAAGAATTGAGGAGGCTTATAAAAACACACGTGAATTTGTCGATTTTATTCAAGATGTATTGCCAGAAGCAAAAATCAATTTTGTATCCGAAGAATTAGCCCAACAAGGGTTTACTCCTTCTGTATTTTCACTGGATCTTCCTACGACAGGAGATACTGCTGAAGAAAAAGAAACCGTAAAAAGAGAATTGAATCACAGGTTAATTAATTTGATGATTACAGAAATTCCTAACGAGAGTAAGTATTGTGTGAGTTACGGCCAGCTTAAAGGTTGTTATTGGACTATTCCTGCAACTTCTACTCAAGGAACAACCAAAGAGGGAGACAAAGATTACATTGCTCGTGTAGCTCTTTCTGATAACATGGATTTGGAACTGCACAAAAAAGTGTTTTTACAATTTGTAAATAGTATATAATGACGACAGCCTTAACCAACTTAATAGAAGCAGAAAGAAAAGCAGAAGTTCTATTTCAAGAAATTGAGAATAGAAATATTGTAACTGTAGGAAAAACAGAAAGTGAATTAAATAAGGAAGTTTTTAACTTAGCTTTTGAATTATTTGGGATTAAAAAGTTTTGGCATAAACGCATTGTGAGGTCAGGAAAAAATACGCTTCTCCCCTACAAGGAAAACCCTGTTAATTTAACTATCCAAAAAGATGACATCTTGTTTTTTGATTTTGGTCCTGTGTTTGACGACTGGGAAGCAGATGTGGGTAAAACTTATGTGGTTGGAAACAATGCCAAAAAGCTAAAACTAAAACAAGATGTAGAACTGGCCTGGAAAGAGGGAAAAGAATACTTTGATTTAAATAAAGCAAAATTGACTGGAGCTGATTTTTATCAGTACACCAAAAAGCTTGCAGAAAAATACGGTTGGGAATATGGAAACCATCACTGTGGCCATCTAATTGGAAATTTTCCTCATGAAACAATTTTGGGTGAGGATGAAAAAAATTACATTCATCCCAATAACAATCAATTAATGTCTGATAAAGATATAAATGGAGAGGAAAGGTATTGGATCTATGAAATTCATCTTATAGACAGAGAATTAGAAATAGGTGGTTTTTTTGAGCAATTATTGTCTTAAATAAAACTATCAAATCGTTCAAAATGGCAAGTATAACCATTTGGATTACGAACCAAATAATCTTGGTGCTCAGGCTTTGCTGGCCAAAATTTAGCAATTGGCTCCAGCTTAGTAACTGCTTTTCCATTCCACCTACCTGATTCATCTACAATTTTTATGACTGCTTCTGAAATTTCTCTTTCTTCTGCGTTTTGTATAAAAATTGCCGAACGATAACTCGACCCTCTGTCGTTTCCTTGTTGGTCGACTGTGGTAGGGTTATGAATCCTGAAAAAATAATCTAACAGTTCTCTAAAACTTGTTTCTGTTTCGTCATAAGTTAATTCTATTCCCTCGGCATGGCCTGGGTGATATTTGTAGGATGGATTTTCATTATCTCCTCCAATATAACCCACTTCGGTATTGGTAACTCCGGGTCTTACTCTAAATAAGTCTTCCATTCCCCAAAAACAACCTCCTGCTATGTATGCTTTTTTCATAAATTTATTCTTTATTTAATAGTGTTAACCTATTTGTAGTCTTCCAACTCAACTATTACTTCGTTTTTTCTATTAACTGTTTCATAAGGAGCATTATAACCCAAAAAGAAAAATCGGTTGGTATATTGTATTCCTTCCTTTTCTAACGATTCTATTAATTTAGCCTTATAAGATTCTATTTTCTCTGAGTTTGCCCAACCTCCAAAAGTAATAGCTGCCACAGTTTTTGCCGGTTCTTCTTTTATCTGGATGGAAGCTTGATTTGGTTTTGGTAAATTTTCTTTGTTGTAACCTTCAGGAACCATAAACATCATTACCATAGAATCTCCCAACGACATAGCTACTGGTGAAGTCATTGCAATTTTCTCATTTCTGTCGTTTCCTCCAAATATGTAGCCCGCTAATATAGAAAAACCTTGACTGGATGCTTTTCTGTATTCATTAGTTCCAAGTTTAACTGAGGTAAAAAGAGTTGATTTATAATCTCTAACTTCAAAAGAATCGTAAGTTTTTACAACCTCATAAGGGTATTTTTCTATTCCGGATTGTGCACTCATAAAAAAGGATTGAACGAGGACAAATAGAACTGCTAATACTCCTATAGTTATTAATAATGTTTTCATGTTATTTAATTTAATAAAGCATCTTTAAATTTTATTACTCTTTGCTTTCATATATCTTATAAAATTATAACTATTTTAGTTCACATGCGCATCTTTTATATAACTTGTATAGACTAAAAATACTTTATGGAAATCAATATCCCAACTTGGATGATAATTGAAGGAGGAATTGGACAAATTTTTACTGCTTTGATTTATCCATACATCCGCCACACTGTTTTCGATTGGTATGAAGACATGAAACAGTTGAAACCGCTTAATCAAGAGATTGTAAAAACCTATGGTCGCTATATTATTGCACTCAATTTTTCATTTGGATTAATCGCTATTCTCATTCCCGAAGATTTAAAAAATCATTCGAACTTGGCAATCGCACTCACAGGATTAATTGCAATGTATTGGTTAGAAAAAGTAATAACACAGTTTGCTTATTACCCCATGTATCAAATTCCTCAGAAAACTATTTTCAAAATTGGAAGCTACGGAATGAACTTTCTGTTTCTCTTTTTTGCCCTAATTTATACATTACTTTTTATTAATAACCTGTCGTAATTATTGATTACACGTGCTGCAAACCCCTGAGGCTTGTATTTCTAGCTGATTTATTTTATAATTAGGCAAACTTATTTTTGGGTATTTTTCTAGCTCTACACACGTTATTATTCCACAATTGTTACACTTAAAATGAATGTGATTGTGATTGTGGGTATGAGTATTGGTTCCACAATCTTCTTCACAAATTGCATAGTTGGAATCTTCTCCGCTAATTGTTATCTCGTGAATAATTCCCTTACCCAAAAACACTTTAATAGTTCGGTACAAAGTGATTCGGTTATAAGATTTCAAATCCTTTTCTATTACAGATAAAGGAATCGCATTTTTGTAATTATTAAAAATGGATAAAACCTCTAACCTAAAAGGAGTTTCGCTAATCTTTTTATTCTTTAATAAGTTATTCATAATTTATTACAACGGTGTTGCATTAATTAAAAGGGTTTACGTCTTTGTAACAGAGTTGCACAATATAATATAAAAAAGATGAAAGGAATAGTCAACTTTAGTTTCTTTACTCTTTTTGCCCTTCTTTCTTTTAGTAAAAAATTAAAATCTACAGTTGAATAAGGAAGTGTTGAAAGTTCAACAAACATGTAGTACCTTTGTACTTTAATTTTTAAATTAGTTCACGCCAATGAAGCGAATCCTTTTATTACCTCTTTTTCTACTTTTTATTAATAGCACTATCATAGAAGCTATTCCTGAAACAATAGAAAAAAATAAAAGAGAAACTGAAAATTCTTTAATTTCTACTGCCACCAAATTAATGGCTTTTGAAACTTATGCAGAATCTTTTTATGATTGTTTTGATAATAAAGAACTAGATTACACCTTATTTAAAAAAGGACTTAAAGGTTATTACGCACTAAAAAATGGAGAACAACTTAACAATACAAAGTATTTAACTTTAATCGATTTTACTAAAGCGAGTAATAAACAAAGGTGTTTTATTATAGACATGGAAAGTAAAACAATAGAGTTTCAAACGGTAATTGCTCACGGAAAAAATACGGGTCAATTAATGGCAAAAAAGTTTTCTAACGAATCGAAATCAAGAATGAGTAGCCTTGGGTTTTATACCACAGGATTAATTTATGACGGTAAATACAGTTATTCATTAAAACTTCATGGGTTAGAATACTCAAACAGCAATGCGTTTGAAAGAGGTGTTGTTATTCATTCTGCAGATTATGCTACGGAAGAATTTTTACAAAAAAATGGAAATGTATTGGGAAGAAGCTTCGGTTGCCCAGCTCTACCTCATGCTAATTATAAAACGATTGTAGATAAAATAAAGAACGGAAGTTGTTTATTTATTTACGGGAAAGACAAGAGTTATTCTAGGAAATCGAAATTAATAAGAACAAATGAATTTATTGATTCGTTCCATACTGATTTTCTTGAACAATTTTCTTAATCTCATTTTTAAGATCCGTTTCCTTTCTGTAAATATCTCTATAAAATTTCATTCTTCCATCATTTGTTCCCTCAGCTGAGTGATAAGAAATATTCACTTTGATTTCTTCGATAATATCAAATCGTTTTTGAACTCCAGTCTTAGCTAGGTTATTTACAGAATCTATCGTCATTGCAGAATCTTGCTTCTGAAGAATATAAGCTGCCAAATTCAAAGGATTCTGAACTCTTACACATCCGTGACTATATGCTCTTATATCATTCTTAAACAACCTCTTTGAAGGTGTGTCGTGAAAATAAATACTGTGCTTATTGGCAAAAATAAATTTCACTTTCCCTAAAGCTGTTCCTCCACTCCTAACCTGTGAAATCTTATAATTGAATGAACTTTGTGTCACCTTACTCCAATTAATCATTTTTGGATCTACAACTTTTCTGTTTTTATCCAAAATCCTATATCCTTTTTTACTTGCGTGTGACGAATCATTTTTCAATTTTGGTAAAATTTCCTTACTAGAAATACTGTTGGGAATATGCCAATAAGGATTCACAATTAAGTAAGTCATTTTTGCATCAAATACTGGCGTTCTGTTTATTGTTCGCCCAACAATAGTTTTGTATTGCTCTTTAATTTCATTATTTTCTACCACTTTAAGAGTATAAGAAGGAATGTTTGCATACATCAAAAATTTAGCCTCTTTCTTTTTCCATTTTAACGTTTCTAAGGAAGACATAACCGATAGCCACCTATCTTCATTACTTCGCGATAATGCATGAGCAGATGCTCCGCCAACTCTTCCGTCTTCTTTCAATCCATGATCCAACTGAAACTGCTTCAAAACAGCTATCCATCCACTGTCTGTTTTTACCAGGTTGGTGTCCAAATATCCATAAAGGATTAAGGCTTCTTTTGTTTTTATATAAGTATCAAAAGAATCTACTTTCAAAGATTCAACATCAATTCTTGTACTAGAAATTGTTCTGTTTTGAAGAAAAATTTTCCAAGAATTTACAAGGTTTTTGTACTCGTAAAAAGAAGGCTCTAAACTTTCTATTCCTGAGGGTAATTCATTGTTTTCTATTGATTTTATTATCTGTTCTATATCTTCTTGTTTTAAGGAGTCAACCTTTAGTTGATAGTACAAAGAATCAGAAATATCGTGATTGATAAACCCATATTTAAGGTGAGTAAAAAATGAAATACTCGATTTAGAAAACTCCCATTCTGCTTTTGCCAAAAGAGTTTTATTTCCTGGCACACGAAGTAGAGTATCGTTAAGATTCTTTAACTCTTGTAAGTTGTATAAATTGGAATCCAAACCAAAAAAACTTGCGTCTGTTACAATTTTCAAGAAATTAATTGCTGTAGAATTTAAGATGGAAGTATCACACCACAATGCTTTTCCAGAACTGTATAATTGCTTAACCAAAGAAGTAAGTGTTGTTGAATCTGGGAATAAATCAGATGAATTATTAAAGATTGCTTGATTCAATAAACCAAAAATCTCTTTTTTATTCTCATCTATCATCTCTTCTAAAGGTATTTGTACTTCTTTTACCTTTTCCTTTTTGTCGGAAGAAGAGTTACACGAAAACTGAACTATTATAAAAATAGAAACTGATAAGAACTGAATTATTTTTCTCATTTTCAAAAATTAGACTTATAATTTAATACTTTAAGTAATTAACTTGTCGTTTAAAGTACTGATAAAAAAGTAACCAAAAAGTGAAACAACCCACTTTATTTAACCAAATGTTCCCAAAACTGAAAAGAGTTAGATTTTTTTAAAGTAACAGATTTCAATTTGTTGTTTCTGTTTACTTGTAGTTCTACTTTCTCTCCTTCAAAATATTGCAGCCAATTGTCCAAGTCTTGTTTTATAGGATATCCATTTACAGTTCTGATAACATCTCCACGCGATAAACCTGCTTCATAACTAGTTGAATCTTTTTGTACATGAACAATTTTTGCTCCTCCTTTTACTGGCACCACAATCATTCCTCTTCTTTCTGTTGAAAGCTTAGAACTACTTTTTTGCAATTCAAATCCTGCAAATTTTAAGCACTTTTTTAATTCTTTTGTAAAATCCTTGGTTCCCCAAATGTATGAATTGAAAAAGAATATAAACGAAATTCCACTCTCCTCTTCTATCAAGTTTTGGTAGTCTTTTTCTGTATAGCCAATTCCTTTTTTACCAAATCTGTCATACATTAATTTCATAATCGTATGTAAATTTTTCTTCCCTTTGGTTGCCTCACGAGTTTTCATATCTATCATGAATGAAACGAAAGCACCTTCCACATAAATGGATGATTTTCTGTCTGGAACCCCAATTTCATATCCATCTAGCCAAGTATCGTAAGAAGAATCTGCTACCGATTTATTTAACCTTCCTCCGTTACTATAATGTTTTTTTAAATATTGATTAATCTCATTGATGTATTGTTCCTTATCAAAAACTCCACTTTCAAATAAAATTAAATCTCCCATGTAAGTTGTTACGCCTTCAGCAACATAACCCAACTTAGAATAATTCTCAGTGGTATAATCGTAAGGATTCATTTCACTTGGACGAATAGATTTTATATTCCAAGTGTGGTACAATTCGTGTGAACTCACTCCCAATAAATCTACATACTTTTCGCCCATCACATCATAACTTGGGCCCAAAGTAATTACTGTAGAGGTTGTGTGTTCTACTCCATGATAAGCTTTTATAGGTTTAATGATATTAATAAAATGGTATTCTTCAACAGGAAAACCTCCAAATAATTTGATTTGATAATCCGTATATTTTTTAAAATCTGTGATTACTTTTTTCCACTCTGGCTTACATTCGCCATAAAACCAAACATAAAATTTCACTCCCTTGCTTTCGTAGGTTTTACTCTGCAAATTAGTGCTTACTAAAAAAGGGGTGTCAGCCAATTCATGAAAATCATTCGTTTTTATTTTTCCGGATTTAAGTGGCAA
>Ga0307996_1000274_pt1 | contig 13565 bp, 13 predicted proteins | sample Davwhametageno35_FD_203143 | JGI IMG/M metagenome (GOLD analysis project Ga0307996, IMG submission 203143) | Marine microbial communities from Davis Island wharf, Antarctic Ocean - #35 | ecosystem: Environmental > Aquatic > Marine > Unclassified | place: Antarctic Ocean: Davis Island wharf...
TAGTAATGTGTTAACTTATATAACCGAAGAAAAAGGAGTGTTGCTAATGCATTTCTTCGATATTACAACTGGTAGCGTTGAAGTTAAATCGATATTTAAAATGGAAAAAGTAATTAGTATGGATTATTCTGACAAGGGTAATGAACTTGTTTTTTCTGGAGTTTATAACGGACAATCTGATTTGTACATTTATTATATTCGCTCTAATTCTCATAAAAAAATAACAAATGATGTTTTTGATGATTTAGAACCTCGATTTATAGATAATTCATCAAAAATTGTTTTTACCTCAAATAGAATGACAGATACATTAGGTTATAAACCAACTGAATTGGAGTTGTTTTCAAATCAAAAAGATATTTGGATTGTTTCTAATTTTAAAGCAAAAAAAGAGGAAGAAAGAAAACTAACTCGAGTAACTGAAACTCCAATGACAGAAAAACAACCTTTTGGAATTGATACAATGCTCTATTATTTAGTCGAGAATAATAATGTTTTAGCAAGATTTAGTGCTGTAAAGGATAGTTTTATTACACACATCGACACTTCAATACATTACTTCCGTTTTTATGAGACAAAATCTGCCACTAATTTTTATAATAGAGGGATTTATGAATATAACATTATTAATGATGGGCAGTATACGGAAATTTTAAAAGAGGATTATAAATATCATTTAATGGTAAGGGATGTAAATGAAAAGGAAAGTCCTAAAAAAATAATTAAAGAAGCCGTTGTTATAGATCGAAAAAACTCAGAAAAAGAAAAACAATCAATCATTACTCAATCAATAGTTTTAAAAACAGTGGAATTACCTAGTGATACTTCTGTGTCAAATATAATTGATATACGCAGTTATGTGTTTGAAAAAGATAAAGATAAAATTCAGAAGAATACTGTTGTGATTGGGAATGATTCAAAAACTGGAAAAGATACTGTATGGGAACAATTGCAGATACCAAACTATAGGAATTATAACATTTCTTTTTTAAATGATAACTCAGCGGTAAAACTTAGCAACTCGTTCGTTAATGGTGAATATCAACAATTTACCGGAGGACCTTATACCAGTCCTGGATTAGGTAGTTTAATAAAGTTCGCTACCACTGATTTGTTTGAGGATAAAAAAATATTTGGAGGTGTTAGATTTTCTTCTTCAACTAGAGAGTATTTTATAACGTATCAAAATTATGAGAAAAGGAGAGATAAAGAATATACTTTTTCTAGATCAACTTCTAATCAACAGTCAAATGTTAGTGCATTTGGCCTTTCTACAAATACAATTAACTACTCATTGAAACATCCCTTTAGTGAAGTTGCAAGTGTCCGAGCTACTTTTTCAGGAAGAAACGATAATATTAATGTTAAATCTACAGAGACTCTAGCTTTAAATACATCTAATTTCAGGGAGTATAGAGGTATTTTTAAAATAGCTTATGTTTTTGATAATACCAGAAATAAGATGACTAACATATATTATGGTACAAAGTTTAAGTTGTTTGGAGAATATTACCAAGAATTTGGTGATGGATCTATAGTCTCTGTCAACAGACAATTCAAGTCTGATGGAGCATCAAAAGGTAAAGGAAATGGAGAAAATGGAAACATGCAAGTTGTTGGTTTTGATTTAAGACATTCTCAAAAAATAAGTAGAGAAATAGTTTGGGTAAATCGTTTGGCGGCAAGTTCTTCTTTCGGATATGAAAAGTTGATTTATTACTTAGGAAGTACTGATGATTGGATACCGATAGGGCAAGAACAGTTTATTAATGCAGATGATGTAAACCCTTATGGACGAAATTATCGTTACCATGCGTTGGCTGCAAATCTAAGAGGTTTTCCTCAAAACATAAGAAGGGGTTCTAATTTTGCAGTTATTAATAGTGAACTTAGAATTCCTGTTTTTAAATATTTGATAAGAAGACCAATTCGCTCTAAATTCATTAATAACTTTCAGATTATTGGTTTTACAGATATTGGTATGGCATGGAATGGACTTGACCCATGGAGTAAAGAAAATAGGATAAACAAAGATGAAATTACAGATGGACCAGTTACTATAACCGTGTTTAAGAATTTAGATCCAATTGTTGCAGGATATGGGCTTGGTGTGAGAAGTACATTATTAGGTTATTTTATTCGATTAGATTGGGCCTGGGGAATTGAAAATGGTGTATCAAAAGAGAGAGCACTATTTTATTTATCATTAAGTTTAGACATATAACTATGAGTATAACAACATTAATAATATTAGTCTGTATTGGTATTTTTTCAGGGATTGCAGGCGGTATGATAGGAATAGGTGGAGGTTTAATTATTGTGCCTGCTCTCGTCTATTTTTTAGGTTTGTCGCAGTTTGAAGCTCAAGGTACAAGTGTAGCAACATTGTTATTGCCAATTGGAATTTTAGCGGCATACAATTATCATAGAGCGGATGTTATAAATTGGAAATTTGCATTAATAATTGCACTAACATTTATTGTTGGAGGTTACATCGGATCTAAGTTAACTATTAATTTTTTAAGTGAATCTACAGTAAAAAAAGTATTTGGGGTTATAATGCTGATTGGAGCTATAAAAATGATTTTTTTCTCAAAATAATATGAAAGATTTATTAATACTCATAAAAGATCGTGCAAACCTCTATAAGGAAGAGTTTATTGATATAAGAAGACATCTTCATCAAAATCCAGAACTTTCGTTTCAAGAATTTAAGACCTCTAAATTCGTTTGTGATAAATTAGACGAATACGGAATTGAATATGAAAAAGGTATAGTAAAAACTGGTGTTGTAGCTTTAATTAAAGGAACTTATCCTTCCAGCAAAACTATAGCTCTGAGAGCTGATTTAGATGCCCTTCCAATTTTAGAAGATAATAATATTTCTTATAAATCAATTAATGAAGGAGTAATGCACGCTTGCGGACATGATGTACACACCTCATCATTATTAGGTGCTGCTAAAATATTAAATGAGTTAAGAGCTCAATTTAGCGGTACAATAAAATTAATTTTTCAACCAGGAGAAGAAAAATTACCTGGAGGAGCTTCATTAATGATAGCTGAAGGAGTATTGAGAAATCCTGATCCTGCATCAATAATAGGTCAGCATGTTTATCCTCAATTAGAATCAGGAAAAGTTGGTTTTAGAAGCGGAATGTATATGGCTTCTTGCGATGAACTGTACGTTACAATAAAAGGAAAGGGTGGGCATGCTGCTTTGCCTCATCAAAATATTGACCCAATTTTAATTTCTTCTCATATAATTATTGCATTGCAACAGCTGATTAGTAGAATAATTCCTCCAACAATTCCAGCGGTACTTTCTTTTGGGAAAATTACTGGTAATGGAGCTACAAATATAATTCCAGATATAGTAGAGCTAGAAGGTACTTTTAGAATAATGAATGAAGAATGGAGAGCTATAGCTCATCAAAAGATGATTAAAATGGCAGAATCTATAGCTGAGAGTATGGGAGGTGAATGTATTTTTAGACTTGAAAAAGGATATCCTTTTTTAGTGAATGACGATAGAGTAACAGAACAAGCTAAAGCTGCAGCAATAGAGTTTTTAGGTTCAGAAAATGTAATAGATTTAGACCTTAGAATGACAGCGGAAGATTTTGCGTATTACTCACAAATAAAACCAGCTTGCTTTTATCGTTTAGGAATAAGAAACAAGGGGGATAATACTACATCTGGCTTACACACATCAACGTTTAATATTGATGAGTCTGCGATAGAAACTTCTATAGGTTTAATGTCGTGGATAGCAATTAAAGAGCTTTCGAGATAAGTATATATCCTAAATTATAAAAACAAATTTTTTTTTGATTAAATATTTATTTACTTATTATCGGCTTCAGCTTCCTTTTCTAATTTATCAAGTTCGTCTTCATCATCACCATTACCGACATCAGTATTACTTTCTTTTGATATGTCTTTACCGTCAATTATGATGTTTTTATTGTTGCCTTTATTATCTACATCATCTTCATCACTAGCAAATTTTCTCATAACACTTCCTTCATCAAGTGTTTTCTTTTTACGAGCAGCCATTTTTTCTTTATTCAATAAATCTGGATCGTATTTTTTGAATACTTCAATTAATGCTTTAGCTTTATCTGCACTTTCTGTAAGTTCATATTTTCTAAAAAGCTCTTCAGCCAATACCATTCCATGTGCAAGAACTCCAGAGGTAGCTTTAGTGGGTTTAAAGTCTTTATCAATTGCTTTTAAAGCAAAAGCTAAATTTTTCTTTCCTTCTGATGTGTTTTTGGATTTTATCTCCCCAATCCCTTGCCACAATTGTAGTACGGGATCACTAGGGACTGCTCTAAATGCATTTTTGTAAATAGATGCTGACTTTCTAAATTTATCATCTAAGTATAAAAATTGCCCCATTTTATTTGCGGTATCTGCTAAAAGAACGGCATATTCTTTAAACTCTTTATCATCTCCCCATGATTGATCATAATATTTTCGAGCTTTTTGATCAACCTTATTAAATTTATAAAGATATTTTTGAGCCATTTTAATAGGCTTAGGGAATTTAGAATCTTTTTCACCAACACTAAACTTACCTGGCTTCTTTGACATCTCAAAATAACTCATAGAAGTGTACACATAAATCAAAGGATGCTTTTTATAGTCATCACTTTGCATTAAAGCTTCTCCTTTATTTACCGCTTTATCATATTTTCCATCAATATATAAAAAAGTTAGTTCATCTATCTTTTTTCCACTTTTTTGAGCAAAAACTGTTGATGAGCTTAGGATTAACAGTATGCAAAATATTTTAAATATTCTCATGGTTTTAAAATTTATGTTCTAGAATTAAAAAATTACTAGATTAGTTACAAAGATAATGCCTAATTAGTTAAACTATTATATTTTTGCTAAAACAAATGTAATGAACAATCGAATAAAAATAGATAAAAATGATGGCAAGCTACAAATAGTTATTAAGGCTTTTTTAGATGAAAAGAAGCAGCAAATTCTTTTAGTTTGGATTCTCTTATTCTCACTTTGCGGAATAGCAATAATTGCTCAATTATTTGAAGAATACAATACCGAAACAAAACTGTTTTTCGGGGTATACATAGCTTTCTGGATATTTTTTGAGTTTAAGGTTATCTATGCTTATCGCTGGAGAAAATATGGTGAAGAAAAGATTATAATAGATCAAGATCAACTCATTTTAATTAAAAAAATTGGTAAAAGAGGAGTTACGCAACAATTTAAATTTGAGGAGATCACTAAAATTGATTTTTTTAAAGATGAAAGTGGAGCATTTGCAAAGTCTATGAATACTTCATATTGGAACATTAATAAATACAATATCGTTCTAAAATTTGAAGACTCTATTGTTCCTTTTGGAATTGATTTAGAAAATAAGGATGCAAAAAATATTATTCATGAATTAAGAAAGTTAAAGTGAATGAGTGAATTTAAAGACTTTTGGAATAAATATTCACCTTACTTTCTTGATGTTTGGCAGTACTTGGCAATCATTATACTATTTATAATTGGGGCACTTATTTTTCTTTAATCAGAAATTTTAAATACAGCTGTTTTCACACGTTTTGTGTGTACTCCATTAATATTTTCTTCTAAGATTAGTTGCTTAGCACTGTTTTGTTCAAATACCTCCTTTAAATTGTTAATAGAGCCTGCAGGAACACCTTTTGCTTTAAAAATATGTAGTAGGTTAGTTTTGGTGGAACTCTTAAAATAAGGCGCTAAATCATTAGATAAAGCTATTCTATTTATAACTCTAACTTGATTATTTTCATACAAGTTATTTTTAAAAAAATGTTCTGCCTTTAGAGCTTCTAATAAAAGCTTAAAGTGTTTGTTATTTCCTATAGCTAAAACAATTAGTTGGTTGTCTTTTGTTGTAAAAGTTTCTCCATATGGAGCAATATTAGGATGCAAAGATCCAATGGGTTGAGGAATTAAATTATTCATTAACCAGTTTGTTGCCTGGTTTTTTAAGGAAGAGACAGCAGAATCATATAAGGAAACTTCAACTAAAGATCCTTTATTCTCTTTTTCTCGTTTTAACAATGCCAGCAACAAACCTTCTTTTAATTGATGTGCAGCTAAAACATCGATTAAAGCAACAGGCATTTTTATTGGGCCACTATTACTATTTCCATTCATAAACATAAAACCAGTCTCTGCTTGTAAAATAACATCATAAGCTGCTCTATCGCTTTTAGATCCATATCCATTTATTGCACCATAAATTAGAGTGGAGTTATAGGCTTTAAATCTTTGGTAGTCCATTTCCAACTTTTTATCATCACCTGGTTTAAAGTTGGTAATAACAATATCTGCTGAAGCAATAAGAGCATACACTTGTTGCTTATCCTTTTTGTCTTTTAAATTTAAAAACAATGATTTTTTGTTCCAATTTACGGAAGAGAAATAGGCAGATACTTTTGTCGACTTATCTTCAGTTGGACTTTTCCAATTTCGGGTAACATCTCCGCCAATAAGTTTGTTTTCTATTTTAATTACTTCAGCACCCATTTCTGAGAAGAACATACCAACATCTGGTCCTGCTAAAACACTTGCTAGTTCAATTACCTTTAAGTTGGATAACATAAAATCTAAATAAAAAAAGCATTTTGAAATCTCAAGATGCTTTTATATTAATGTGTGATATAAGTATATTTTACAAATAAGTTTGTAAGCTATTCGTTCTAGATAATCTTCTCAATCTTCTTAAACCGCGCTCTTTAATTTGTCTAATTCGTTCTCTTGTTAAACCAAAGTGATTACCAATTTCTTCTAGTGTCATTTCTTTTCTTTCACTCAATCCGTAAAACAAACGAATAACTTCTGCTTCCATTCCTTTTAAATAATGAAGCGTTCTTTCAATATCAGTAGATAAAGATTCATGAATTAATGTATCATTTGGAGCAGGAGTAGAGTCACTTTGAATAACACTAATCAAACTGTTGTTGTCAGAATCATTTGCCATTGGAGCATCTAAAGAAGTCTGCTTCTTTGACATCCTTCTTGAATTTTGAACTTTTTCCAAATCCATTTCTAAAATGTCAGCAAGCTCTTCATCTGTCGGCTCTCTTTCCATCTGTTGTTCAAACTCACTAGAAGCTCTGTTTATCTTTTGAATTTCTCCTAAACGATTATGTGGTAAACGAATTGTTCTAGAGTTATCAGCAGCAGCCTTTAATATGCTTTGTCTAATCCACCATACAGCGTATGAAATAAATTTAAATCCTTTTGTATGATCGTATCTTTTAGCCGCTTCAATAAGCCCTAAATTTCCTTCATTAATTAAATCCTCTAAAGTTAAACCTGTATTTTGATATTGCTTAGCAACACTAATAACAAATCTTAAGTTTGCTCTCACTAATTTATTTAAAGCACTTTCATCCCCATCTTTAATCTGTTGCGCTAATGTTACTTCTTCATCAGCAGTAATCATACCTTCACGCGAAACTTCTTGCAAATACTTTTCAAGAGACTTACTTTCTCTTTTAGTAATTTGTTGGGTAATTTTTAGTTGTCTCATATTCTTGTTCTCTTTTTTTTCTTAATTCTATCAATAACTGTGCTAAAGTTGTTCTTGACATTAATTATTTTAAACTACTCTATATTAACGTAAAGAAATAACAAATGTTTCTTATAAGCTAACAATTAACACGTTTTAACATTATTTTTACGACATACTGTCATTTGATAGACAATATAGTTCGGGTTATTATTTTATTTTCTTCTAAACCTAACCTCATATTTTATACCGCTTTCAGTAACAAAAGAGTAAAAAGTACCACTCTTAATTGCTGAAAGTATAATGTTGTATAGAGTAATATTTTCTGAAAAAGTAAAAAAAATTCGAATATTCAAAAAAAATATTCAGTAAAAAAAAATAAAAATTGAACGATTTTAGTATTATTACATTTAAGGTTAAAATTTAAGATTAATGGCAAAATTTGGAAAGTGGATAGGTGGAGGTTTAGGTTTTACAGTTGGTGGTCCAATTGGAGCGTTATTAGGTTTTGCAATAGGCTCTTTATTCGATAAAGTAGGGGATAGCTCAGTTGATTATTCTACAACGACTAGAAGTAGTTACCAATCTACACCTAATGATTTTGGAGCTAGTTTGTTAGTTTTAGTTGCTGCCGTTATGAAAGCGGATGGAAAAATACTAAAATCGGAACTTGAATTTGTTAGACGTTTTTTCAATAAACAATTTGGATCGGAAAAAACAAAACAACATATGTTGGTTTTAAGAGAACTACTTAAAAAGGATATCCCTTTACAGGAAGTTTGCTTACAGATAAAAACTTACACAATGTACCCTGCACGTTTACAATTGATGCATTTATTGTTTGGGGTTGCTGCAGTTGATAACCATATAGATGATTCAGAACTTGAAATTATACAGCAAATAGCTGCTTATCTTGGTATTCGACAAGCAGATTATAGTTCTATAAAAGCAATGTTTGTAAAAGAGGTTGATGGAGATTATAAAATATTAGAGATTGATAAACAGGCAACAAATGATGAAGTGAAAAAAGCATACCGTAAGATGGCCGTAAAATATCATCCTGATAAGGTTGCCCACATGGGGGATGAATATAAAGATTCAGCAAAGCAAAAATTTCAAAAAATGAAAGATGCTTATGAAACGATTAAGAAACAACGTGGGATAAAATAATTAGTTGTTTTCCTTTCTTTTAAGTGGTAAAGATTTTAATTTGATATTAAGCGAATCTGGTCTTTCCTGTTGATTAACAAATGAATACAACTTGAAAATGTTAAAATCGTATTTAGATTTAGTTGTTTTTTCAACTTTTGATCTAGGTTCAGCTTCAGTAGCATAAGCTTCAGTGGTAACAGTACCTACTAAAAATAATAAGAGTATAAGTTGTGCTTTCATAACTAAATTTAAATCTCAAATGTAAAGAATCATTTTTAACATTTATTAATGTTAACATAATTTAAGTATTGTAACTGACAGTATTACAATGGTATAATTATAGCTGTTATGTTGTTAATTTGAAAAATACTGAGAAAAATTTAATAATAAATTCATTACTTTATCCAATATTGTTCCTGTTATTGATGGGCTTGTCACACTTATTTCAATTTGTTTTTGATATAAGTTTTGTTCATTTTGGGATTTACCCAAGAAGCGTAAAAGGACTTTTTGGCATAATTTCTTCGCCATTAATACATGGAAGCTTTAATCATCTATTTAACAACGCTGTTCCAATACTAATTTTGGGAGGGTTATTGTTTTATTTTTATAAAGAAATAGCCTTTAAGGTTAGTATTTGGATTTATTTAATGGTTGGTATTTGGACATGGATTTACGCAAGAGAAGCATATCATATTGGCGCAAGTGGCGTATTGTACGGTTTGTTCTCTTTTCTTTTAATTAGTGGCTTTATTCGTAGAAATAAACAACTTATCTCACTTTCGTTCGCAGTAATATTTCTTTACGGAAGTCTAGTTTGGGGGCTGTTTCCTATAGATATTAAAGTATCTTTTGAAGCACATGTGTTTGGTTTTATTGCTGGAATTATATTGGCTATATACTATAGAAATGAAGGCCCTCAAAAAATAGAATATTATTGGGATGAAGAAGAAGAAGAGGATAGAGAAGATAAATATTGGCTTGAAGTAGATATTACTGCTAAAAAACAAGAGCAAAAGGTTAATTACATATTTAAACCAAGTCATAAAAAATAAAAATCCTTCTGACTAAGGAAGTCAAAAGGATTAAATCTATTTTTATTAAAGAGTATTCTTAAATACTAAAACATTCTTTTTTTTCTCATGCTCTCATTAATAAAACCATTTCTTTTTGCAGTGTTTTCCCTTTATCCTTCGTATACCAAATTTGGAATTTCTCCTTTAATTCGCTCATTTCCATTTTAGGATTGGCTTTATTTTTATACATCCAATCTTGTAAAAATTTAGGTCTTGGGCCCCAAGTTCCTAATTCATTTAAATTTTCATCTAAAGCTATTAATTTAGGAATAGAAATTCCTCCATTGGTTAAGTATTGGTTCATAACATCAAGATTATCATCTCTTAATAAAATTCTTAAGTTAATATTCGGGTTTGCTTCTGCTATTTTTGCAAATACAGGTAGGTTTTGTGCAGCATCACCACACCAACTTTCTACTAAAACTAACCATGTTAATTTGTCACTTAAACATTCAACGGTATTCAGCACATCATCAGAAATAGGAGTAGTTTTTAATATTCTTTTCATTCTAGAAAAGTTTAACTTGGTATAATTTACCATTGCGCTACTTTTATCGCTTCCTGTTGTACCTTCATTTTTAACTAAGTACTCTGTCAATTGGTAAAACTGTTCAAATGACATACTTTTGTCTATATCTTTTTGTGTGATCATAATCTATAATTTTCAACAAAAATACAAACATATAGATAGTTATATATGATGATAATCAGAAATTTAAAAAATTGGACAAAAAAGAACTTAAAATAACAGAAGACGGATCTCATACATTGTTTATTCCAAGTTTAGATGAAACATATCACTCTAGCCATGGAGCAATACAAGAGTCAATGCATGTTTTTATAGCTGCAGGGCTAAAATATATTAAGAATAAAGAGATTAAGATTTTAGAAGTAGGCTTTGGTACGGGCTTAAATGCCTTTTTAACATTACTAGAAGCGAATAAAAGTGAAACGAGTATTAATTATATTTCATTAGAGGCTTTTCCGTTAGAGATGAGTTTGGTAAAACAACTCAATTATACTTCGGAATTGAAGCTGGAAGGAAATGTTGTTGCGTTGTATAATAGATTACATGAAGTTGAGTGGGAGAGTTTACAGCATATTACGAATGAATTTAAACTTAAAAAACTTAAGATTAAATTGGACTGTTTCAAAGCTTCAGAAAAATTTGATATAATTTATTTTGATGCTTTTGCGCCACAATTTCAACCAGAAATGTGGACAGTAAATGTTTTTGAAAAAATGTATAATTGCTTAAATAACAATGGTGTACTAGTAACTTATTGTGCCAAAGGAATTGTAAAAAGAGCGTTAAAAGAAGTTGGTTTTAAAATAGAATCTATACCTGGACCTCCCGGTAAAAGAGAAATGACAAGAGCACATAAAATATGAATGATAAATTAAAAGCTCATTTAGATTTAGCAAATAAAAATTTAAGTGAAAATAAAGCATTAGCTAAAAAGTTAAAGAAATCTAAACCTAAAAATTTAGATAATACAGTACATCAATTACATAATGAAACTTTTGAAAATATAGATTGTTTAGAATGTGCAAATTGTTGTAAAACAACAAGCCCTGCAATTTATGAGCGTGATATTGATAGATTATCAAAACACCTTAAAATTAAACCATCTAAACTAATTGAAGAATATTTGTTAAAAGATGAGGATGATGATTATGTTTTTAAATCAGCTCCATGTCCTTTTTTAGATTACGAAAACTATTGTATGGTTTATGAAAGCAGACCTTTGGCCTGTAGAGAATATCCACTTACGAATAGAAAAAGGTTTTACCAAATGTTAGATTTATCAATTACGAATACTTTAATTTGCCCAGCAGTTGCTTCAATTTTTGAAGAATTACAGTATAAAAAAAATACCTTATAAATAAGGTCATTTAATTTTTTTGACATAAAAAAACCTCTTACATTTTGTAAGAGGTTTTTAATATGAATTATAAGCTTAGATTTAAGCTTCTACTTTCAATTGTGGTCCAGCAGCAACAAGTGCTTTTCCTTCTTCATTGTCTATATATTTTTCAAAGTTATCGATAAATAAACCAGCTAACTTAGTTGCCTTAGTTGTCCATTCAGAAGAATCAGCATAAGTATCTCTAGGATCTAAAATTTCAGCTTTTACTCCAGGTAAAGAAGTCGGAACTTCTAAATTGAAAATAGGAATAATTTTAGTTTCAGCTTTTTCTATAGAACCATCTAAAATTGCATTAATAATTCCACGTGTATCTTTAATTGAGATACGTTTCCCAGAACCATTCCAACCTGTATTAACTAAATAAGATTCAGCTCCATGCGCTTCCATTTTCTTAACTAATTCAGCACCATATTGAGTAGGGTGTAATGTTAAAAAAGCTTCACCAAAACATGCAGAGAATGTTGGTGTTGGTTCAGTAACACCTCTTTCAGTACCCGCTAATTTAGCTGTAAATCCTGATAAGAAGTGGTATTTTGTTTGCTCTGGAGTTAATTTTGATACTGGAGGTAATGTTCCAAATGCATCAGCAGATAAGAAAATTACTTTTTTTGCATGTCCTGCTTTAGAAACAGGAGTTACAATGTTCTCAATATGATTAATAGGATAAGAAACTCTAGTGTTCTGAGTAGTTGACCCGTCAGTAAAATCTATTGCACCATTATTATCAACAGTAACGTTTTCTAATAATGCATCTCTTCTTATTGCTCCAAAAATTTCTGGCTCCGAACTTTTATCTAAATCAATTGTTTTAGCGTAGCATCCACCTTCAAAGTTAAATACTCCATCGTTATCCCATCCGTGCTCATCATCACCAATTAATTGACGATTAGAATCTGTAGAAAGTGTTGTTTTTCCAGTTCCTGATAATCCAAAGAAAATAGCAGTATCTCCAGCATCACCAACATTAGCAGAACAATGCATAGAAGCAATTCCTTTTAATGGTAAATAGTAGTTCATTATTGCGAACATTCCTTTCTTCATTTCACCACCATACCAAGTACCCCCAATTAACTGCATTTTTTCAGTTAAATTGAACATTACAAAGTTCTCAGAATTTAATCCTTGAACTTCCCAATTTTTGTTGGTAGTTTTTGAACCATTCATTACAATAAAGTCAGGCTCTCCAAAATTCTTCAATTCCTCTTCAGAAGGTCTGATGAACATGTTCGTTACAAAGTGTGCTTGCCAAGCAACCTCCACAATAAAACGAACTTTTAATCGAGTATCTTTATTTGCGCCACAAAAAGCATCAACAACATAAAGTTTTTGATTAGATAATTGTTCTACTACTTGTCCTTTAACATCACTCCAAACTTCTTGAGTAATAGACTTGTTGTCGTTTCCATTTTCCTTAGATGTCCACCAAAGTGTATCTTTGGTTATGTCATCCTTAACAATAAACTTATCTTTAGGAGAACGACCAGTAAAAATACCTGTCATTACATTTACAGCGTTTAACTCTGTTTCTTGTCCTTTATCAAACCCTTCTAATGAAGCGTCCATTTCACTATTATATAATTCATCATAAGATGGATTATACATTAATTCTTTTACATCATTTATCCCTAAGTTAGATAATGACTCAATAATTGATTCTTTTAGAATATCCATTATATATGTTTTGTTAAACTTTTTATTCAATACGAAATAGCCTTAAATAAGGATTTAGTGCAACAAAGTTCTTAATCCTTTATTAATTATCAAAATATGGTTTGACCATTTATGAACAAAGGAAGTAGGATGTGTAAAACCAATTTTGTTCTTAACAGCTGTAAGTTAGTTGTTTAAGGGAATTTTTCCTTGTTTAATAAGCGTGTTGAT
>Ga0307996_1000277_pt1 | contig 13524 bp, 12 predicted proteins | sample Davwhametageno35_FD_203143 | JGI IMG/M metagenome (GOLD analysis project Ga0307996, IMG submission 203143) | Marine microbial communities from Davis Island wharf, Antarctic Ocean - #35 | ecosystem: Environmental > Aquatic > Marine > Unclassified | place: Antarctic Ocean: Davis Island wharf...
GCCTAAATGCGTCACTGGCGCATCCCGATATGGATGCGCGGTCTCGGATTTTCACCTATTTCGAAAGGTGGCGCACGAAACAGCTTAGCCCGGACCCTGAGGACCGGTGCCTGGTCGTCAAACTATCGGCGGAGGTTGCTGATCTATCTGCGGACATGAGTATTATCCTGCAAAAACTTGTATCTGATATTTTGGCGCATCTGGCGCGCACCCTTGAACAGGGGGCGGATGACGGCACAATCGCCTTGCTCGAAGATCCGCGAGCCTCGGCGGAAATGCTCTATCATATGTGGCTTGGTGCCAGCCTGATTGCGAGCATCTCGCACAGTGATGCCCCCCTTAATTCCGCAATGGATGCCACAAGGGCGCTTCTTCCAGCGCCCTGAATTTCAAAAGTTTTGCCAAATTTGTAGACGACCGGTCTAATCGCGCTTATGAAGTGGATCATGGACAGTAAAACGACACCCGCTCAGACAGGAAATCGAAATGGCAATTTATGAACTGCGGACCTATCAGGTTTATGTTGGCCAAATGGCCGAGGTCATCCGAGTCTACCGCGACTTTGGCTGGCCAGCGCTGGAAAAGGGCGGCTTTGATGCCAAGCTGGTCGGCTATTTCACGTCAGACACCGGTGAGTTGCACCAGCTCGTGCATTTGTGGAAGTTTGACGACGATGCAGATCGCCGTAACTTCTGGAGCAGCCTCTTCAAGGATGACGACTTCATGGTCTTTGGAGGCAAGATCAGACCTCTGTTGATGAGCCAGAAAAACCAGTTGTTGCAGGCCGCCCCTTGGGGACCTCATCCCTGATCTCGGACGCGGTTAAGTTAACCAGCGGATACGGCACTAATTATATTGATATTTGAAAAGGACGATTGAAATGCAGGCATGGGAAATTGTTTCTGGCGATGGCGTAGATGCACTGAAACTTGTAGACCGCGAAACACCCACCCCTGGCCCTGGACAGGTACGGGTACGCATGAATGCGAACTCTATCAATTACCGTGATTTGATTACGATCGAGGGAGCGGGTGCGCGCAAGTTGCCATTTCCAACTGTGCCAAACTCTGACGGGGCAGGTGTGATCACGGCGGTCGGTGAAGGCGTAAAGTTGAAGGAAGGGGACAGGGTTACCTCTTGCTTCTTTTCAGACTGGGTCGCTGGTGAAATCAGCGCTCCTGTCATGGCTTCCGCGTTGGGTGGCGCGCGTCAGGGCGTCTTGGCGCAGGAAGTCATTCTGCCCGAAAACGGTGTTATTCCCACACCAAGCGGCCTGACCGATGAGGAGGCCGCAACCCTTCCTTGTGCAGCACTTACGGCGTGGCATGCGCTCACGCTTCCGCGCCCAGTGAAGGCAGGAGAAACAGTGTTGTTGCTTGGAACCGGTGGTGTTTCTGTCTTCGCCCAGCAATTTTGTACGATGATGGGCGCGGGGACAATCGTCACCTCATCCTCAGATGACAAATTGGAAAAGATGAAGGCGTTGGGTGCCAGTGAAGTCATCAACTATCGAACGAACCCTGAATGGGACGCGGCTGTTTTGGAACTCACGGCCGGATCAGGCGTCGACCGCGTTGTCGAAGTCGGCGGCCCCGGGACATTTGACCGGTCGGTGAATGCCGTCAGAGTTGGCGGTATCATCGGTTTGATTGGTGTCTTAACAGGCGTTTCAGGTGCGACGAACCCGACGCCGATCATGGCAAAATCTATAACCGTGAAGGGTATTTACGTCGGATCAAGGGCTATGTTTGCTGATATGAACCGCGCAATCGAAGCCCATAACCTGAAACCGGTGATTGATCAAACTTTTGACTTCAAGGATGCCCGATCAGCCTATCACGCTATGCGTGGTGCTGGGCATTTCGGAAAACTGGTCATCAAGATGTGACGGTTCATGGGCCCACTTTAGACCCTTTTGAGCCCTCTTTGCCAAGTTGTAGCAATGAAGCTAATTTCCGCTAACATAAACGCTGGTCGTCCAGCAGGCACCTATGGTGCGGAATTTGAAAACAAGCGCACGGCGTCATTTGTGGGATAGGCAAACAGACGCAAACAACTCAGGTGGGATGGAGAAAGAAAAATGGCTAACTTTCAAGGTGGAACAATCCGAACGCGCGACGATCTTGAGCGATTTGAATCCGAGATGACGCTTGATGAACGTTTGCCGGAACGCAGCATTCTGGACGTGTTCAAAGCCAGCGCTGCGCTGTATCCAACCTCCACTGCGATAACCATGCTTATGACAGGAGCGCAGGACGAACAGCCGCGCCAGGTAAACTATGACCAGTTGCTGGGGATGATCCATAGTGCCGCAAATGTGTTTTCCACTTTGGGCGGTCCCGCACCGGGCGTGGCCTATATGTTGCCGTCCCTGATCGAAACCTACGCGACGCTATGGGGTGCGGAGACCGCAGGCTATGCTGTTCCGATAAACTTTCTTTTGCAGACTGACAGCATCGCTGAATTGATCAAGGCGTCAGAGGCGAAAATTCTTGTGGCCCTCGGCCCGCATCCGCAATTGGACATCTGGGAAAGGGCGCTGGAGTTGCGCAAGCAGATCCCTGGCTTGATCCTGATCCGCGTGTCTCCTCCTGAAACCCCTGCGGAAGAAGGCGTTATTGATCTTGGCACGGCCCTGGCCGAACAGCCAGATGATCATCTGATTTTTGGCGAACCGCGTGGTGGTAGCGATGTCGCAGCCTATTTCCACACAGGCGGCACGACCGGTGTGCCAAAACTTGTCGCCCACACCCACCGTAGTCAGCTGGTCTCGGCATTCGGGGGTGCGGCATTGTGCGGATACACCTCCGAAGATGTCATGACAGCGACGCTGCCGTTGTTTCACGTCGCAGGCACCATTGTCGCGGGCCTGAGCGCGTTTATGGCAGGGGTGGAACTTGTCGTGATGTCGCCAAGCGGTTTGCGAAATCCTGCAATTGTCGAAGGGTTTTGGCGTTTGGTCGCTCAGCACAAGGTGACATTGGTTGGCGGGGTTCCCACCGCCATTGGTGCAGTCTTGCAGGTTCCTGTTGGCAATAATGACATCAGCGCTATGCGCACTGGCCTGACGGGTGCCGCATTGCTGCCGCCTGCTGTTGGTGCGCGTTTCAAGAAAGTAACCGGATGCCATCTGCACGAAATACTTGGCATGACCGAAACTTCAGGACTGGTCAGCATTGACCCACTATCAGGGGTCGGATCGGTATGCTCTGTAGGGTGGGCACTGCCCTACACACAAGTGGACATCCTGCGCCTGAACGAAGACGGTAGTCTGGGCGCGCCTTGTTCAACGGACGAGATCGGCGTGATCGTGATCCAAGGGGATCACATCACACCCGGCTACCGAGATCCAAAACACAATGAAGGCGTTATTGACGCGAGGCGGTTGAACTCAGGCGATCTGGGATACAAGGATGCCCAAGGCCGGATATACGTCGCAGGCCGCTCGAAAGACCTTATCATCCGCAGCGGCCACAACATTGACCCGACCATGATCGAGAACGCGATGGCGACACACCCGTCGGTAGCTCTTGCCGCAGCGGTTGGCATGCCGGATGCCTATGCCGGAGAGCTTCCGGTTTGTTTTGTCGAACTGCTGCCCGATGCCGAGGTGCGTGTAGAGGACTTGCACCAACACGCGCAGAGCATGATTGACGAACGACCTGCTTGGCCAAACCTTATTCAGGTCGTAGATGCCATTCCATTGACGTCTGTCGGCAAGATCTTCAAGCCCAGCTTGCGCTGTGAGATAGCCAAACAGAAGGTGCTGGATCTGGTGCAGAATGAACTGAAGATCGCTGATGCGCGCGTCGAGGTCGTCGCAGGAGGAACCCGTGGCATGCGCGTCACAGTGACCCTTTCCAAAGACGATAAATCTTCTCTAGCGAAACTTGAGACTGCGCTGGCTGACTTTTTGTTCGAAGCACAAGTGCAAGTCGGATAGGGCGGAACGAATGGCGGCGATGCCGTCCATCACAGCCTCAAGCCATTGTTGAGCTGTAAATGGAACTTTACGTTACGAAACAACGTAACTGACGGATTGTAACTTACTAAGTTGACTGAATAACTTAAACCGTACTGCCTTTGGGAGGAGCGCCGTGGATTTTCTACAACTCATCATCAGTGGACTTGCCAACGGCTGTGTCTACGGATTGATCGCTTTGGGTTTCGTGCTCATCTATAAAGCCACCGAAGCTGTGAATTTCGCCCAAGGTGATTTCATGATGCTTGGCGCATTTATATGCATCGGATTCACAAATCACGAATATATGGGGCTGAATTTTTGGCTTGCAGTGCCGCTGTCGATCCTTGTGATGGGTCTTTTGGGATATCTCTTTAACTGGGGCGTTTTGCGCCACATGTTTGGCCAATCCCAGACATCGATTGTCATTCTGACCATTGCGATGGGCTTTATCATCCGCTTTTTCGCCGGTGCCATTTGGAGCCATGAGCCAACCTCGTTAGAGACCCCATTTGCGGGCCAAGACATCCGGTCAGGTGGTTTGGTGCTTGGCATTGACGAAGTTTTGATCGTGGTGGTGACCGCCATTCTAACCTTGGCCTTCTACCTGTTTTTCTCGCGCACCCGCATCGGACTTGCGATGCAGGCGGCGTCGCAAAACCAATTGGCCGCGTATTACATGGGCATCCCCGTTAAGCGTATTCACAGCCTTGTTTGGGGCTTGTCGGGCATGGTCGCGGCGGTCGCAGGCATCTTGTTTGCATCCAAAGGCGCGATTGATCCATCGACGGGCCTGCTTGGTATCAAAGCCTTCGCGGCGGCAGCGATTGGTGGCTTCGGCTCGCTGCCCGGCGCACTTTTGGGCGGCTTGATCATTGGCTTGGTAGAACCGCTCGCCTCTCGTTACGGGCCGCCCGGCGTCAGCCAGATTGCACCTTATGCGATTTTGTTGCTTATCTTGATTTTCCGTCCTGGTGGCATTTTCTCACAGACACAACGAAAGAAGGTCTAAAGATGCGCTTTGTTTTCAAAACCTCTTATGACAACGATATTTCGCTGTTCAAACACCGCGCACAGGCGGTTTGGTACGGGCTGCTTTTGCTGCTGGTGCTCGGCACGCCGCTTTATTTCGTAGCGATTGGTGATGCCTATTTGCTGGGTGAAATCACAGGTATTTTAATCCTTGCGATTGCGGGCATGGGGTTGATGCTGCTGACCGGTCACACCGGATTGCCCAGCCTTGGGCATGCCACGTTCATGGCTATGGGCTGCTATCTCAACATTAACCTTTTGGGTGCGGGTGTGCCTTGGATCATCGCTTTCCCACTCTCGGGCCTTATTGCTGGTGTTTTGGGAACAATGATCGCACTGCCAGTTTTGCGCCTGCACGGCGTTTATCTGGCCTTGGCCACCTTGGCGATGTCGATGTTGACCAGCGATTTTGTCGTCATCGCAGAGCCGTGGACAGGTGGTATTGCAGGTGCAGCAGTACCGGACATCAATATCTTCGGGATGGAGATTAACCGGTATTCGACCCCGTATAAATTCTACTATCTCGTATTGTCCGTCGCGATCCTACTAGTCTGGTTCTACCGCAACCTTTTGCGCACCCCGACGGGCCGCAGCTTTACAGCCATACGCGACAGCGAAATTTCGGCGCAGGCCATGGGCATTAACCTCACACGCACCAAAGCGATGTCGTTCTTTTTGTCGGCGACTGCGGCAGGATTGGCGGGCGCACTGTTTGGTCATTCGGCAGGCTATGTGACGAATGAAACATTCGATCTGGTGATGTCGATCACATTGCTTTTGATGATTGTGATCGGCGGCTTGGGCTTTATTCATGGCGCATTCTTTGGCGCGATTGTGGTGGGCATCATCCCTGTAGCTATTGCAAACGGGCGGACATTTTTGGCTACAACATTTGATGTGAACATCAATATTCCCGGGCTTGAAAGTGCGCTGTTCGCGGCCATCCTAATCGGGTTCATTCTGTTTGAACCGATGGGGCTTTATGGCCGTTGGCTCAAAATTCGCACCTATTTTGAACTGTTTCCGTTTTACCGCAAGGATATGTTCAAACGTCAGAAATCTTATCTCAAGACGGATCGTGTCCAATGAGCTTGCTTGAAATTGAAAACGTCACCCTGCGCTTTGGCGGGTTGGTGGCGGTCGACAACGTGTCCTTGAAGGTTAACGAGGGTGAAGTGTTCGCCCTTGTCGGGCCAAACGGTGCGGGAAAATCGACGATCTTTAATCTGATCTCGCGGTTTTACGATCCTGCGGAGGGAAGCATTCGCTTTGATGGGAATGACCTGTTGAAAAGCACTTCGGATCAGGTGCCAAGCTTTGGGATCGCGCGCACGTTCCAAAATATCGAGCTGTTTGAGCAAGCGACAGTGCTGCAAAACCTGCTGGTCGGGCGGCACAGGCATCGCCAAACGAGCATGTTTTCAAACATCGTTTTCTCGCGCAAAGCCTACCGTGAGGAATTGCGCCACCGCGAAGCCGTCGAGGAAGTGATCGAGTTTCTAAACCTCCAGCCTTACCGCGATAAAATGATTGGTGGTCTGCCCTACGGGGTGCGCAAGGTGGTCGAACTTGGCCGTGCCTTGGCGTCAGAGCCAAAGTTGCTGCTACTCGACGAACCAGCCTCTGGCTTGTCGGTCGAAGAGACGCAGGACATGGCATTTTGGATCGAAGACATTCAGAAACAAATGGGCATTTCCGTAATGATGGTAGAACATGACATGGGGCTAGTTTCTGCTGTGTCGGGGCGTGTCATGGCATTGTCAGATGGCAAGGAACTGGCCACAGGCACCGCCGCAGAAGTGCAATCACATCCGGCGGTGATAGAGGCGTATCTTGGCACAGGTGACATCTCCAAAACAGGGACATCACGCGCATGAGTACGGATGTGACAGAACCAAAAGTCGTTTTGCAGATCGACAACCTAGAAAGCTATTATGGCCCCATCCAAGCTATTCGTGGCGTCAGCCTGAAAGTGCATGAGGGCCAGATCGTTACTGTTTTGGGGGCAAACGGCGCGGGGAAAACCACGCTGCTCAAAACCATCTCTGGTGTGATGGACCCCGAAAAGGGCACGATCAAGATGGACGGGACTGACATTCAGTCCTTGGAACCTGACGCGATTGTGCGCCGTGGGATTGTGCATGTGCCTGAGGGTCGCGAGATTTTCCCGCTGATGACCGTGGCCGAAAACATCGCGATGGGCGCATACACCCGTAAAGATCGCAGCACGATCCAAGCTGATGAGGAAATGGTTTATTCCTATTTCCCGATCCTGAAAGACCGCCGCACCCAACGCGCGGGCACCCTTTCGGGGGGCCAACAACAGATGCTTGCCATCGGGCGCGGGCTGATGTCGCATCCTAAATTGATGTTGCTGGACGAGCCGAGCCTTGGATTGTCGCCACTGCTGACCCAAGAGATTTTCGAGATTATCGTGCGGCTCAACAAAGAGCAGAAGGTCACGATGATGTTGGTCGAACAGAACGCCAAGGTCGCGCTTGATGCGGCTGACTATGGCTATGTGATGGAACTGGGGCGGATCGTTATGAATGACAGTGCCGATGTGCTGGCCGGCTCCAAAGACATTCAGGAATTTTATCTTGGCGTCAGTCAGGATGAAAACCAGCGCGGGCAACGCCGCTGGAAACAACGCAAGACGTGGAGGTAAGGATTGATCATGACAGATAAACTCCCCCCTCAGGAAAAAGTACACGGGCTGACGATCAACGCTGATTTGTCCACGGGTCCGTTTTACATCGACGGCATGGACACGACGCCAAAGCTGTTTCGTTTACGCGCCAGTGCATTGGGCCAGCGCACCGCACACCGTGAAAAGACATTTGGCATCTGGCGATCCCATTCATGGGATGACTATTATACCCGCGCCAAACATCTTGGCCTTGGGCTTTTGGCCTTGGGCCTCAAGCGTGGTGAGGTCGTGTCGATCCTGTCCGAGGACAGCAAAGAATGGATGTACACCGACATGGGTGTGCAAAGCGTCGGCGCGATTTGTTCGGGCATCTACACCACGGATTCTGCGGTCCAATTGGAATATCTGGTCAACAACTCCGACAGCCGTTTCCTATTGGTTGAGAACGACGAGCAGTTGGACAAGTTCTTGCAAGTTCGTGACAAGATGCCCAATTTGATGAAGGTCATCGTGATGGAGCGTGACGGGCTGCACGGGTTTACCGATCCGCAGATCATGTTTCTGGACGAGCTTTATGAGATTGGGGCTGCGTATGACGCCGCCAACCCTCAAGCCTTTGACGCTTCAATTGAGGCTACAAATCCTGATGACACGGCCATTCTGGTTTACACGTCTGGTACCACAGGCAAACCAAAGGGCGCTATGATCAGTCATGGCAACCTGATGTATTCCGTCTCTGCTGGACTGCGTGATGGACCGGTTTTTGACACCGACGATCAGCTTTGCTTTTTGCCGCTCTGCCATATTTTGGAACGGGTGTTCTCCGTCAACGCGCCCATCGCGGCGGCCTCAACGGTCAACTTTGCCGAAAGTCCTGAAACGATCTTTGACAACTTACAAGAGGTCAGCCCGCAAACGTTTGTCGCTGTGCCGCGCTTGTGGGAAAAGATTTATTCACAAGTTGCTTTGCGCGTCGGGGATGCGACGCGGATACAGAAATGGGCCTACGCCCAAGCTCTCAAATCGGGTGGCGCACGTGCGGATTGTCTGGCCGAAAACAAGCCAGTGCCTTTGAGCACCAACTTGGCTTGCCGCTTTTGGGACGTGGCCTTGTTACAAAACCTGCGGCGCATGATCGGGATGGATCGCTTGCGGCGTGGTGGCTCTGGTGCGGCACCGATCTCACCTGACCTGCTGAAATGGTATCAGTCTATCGGTGTGCCCGTGCTTGAGGGCTACGGCATGACCGAAAGCTCTGGTGTGATCTCTATCAACAGTGCGGACACCAATAAAATCGGCACGGTAGGTGCTGCCCTGCCTGGTGCGCAAATCCGCGTCTCAGCGGAAGGCGAAATACAATACAAAGCGGGTAACGTCTTTCAAGGGTATTGGAAAAACCCCGAAAAGACCGCAGAAACCATGACAAGCGACGGCTGGTTGCGCACGGGCGACATGGGCATGCTGGACAACCAGGGGTTCCTAACGATCACTGGTCGTCTCAAAGACATCATCATCACGGCTGGCGGTAAAAACATCACTCCGGCTGAGATTGAGAATAAACTCAAGTTCTCGCACTATATTTCAGACGTCGTGGTGATCGGGGACAAACGCAAATTTCTGACCTGTCTGGTTATGATTGATCAAGAAAACGTTGAAAAATTTGCGCAAGATCGGCGGGTGCCTTTCTCAAACTATGCCTCGCTGTGTGCGGCACCCGAGGTGCAGGAGTTGATCCGTGAAACGGTCGATGACGTGAACAAGGATTTCGCGCGGGTTGAGCAGATCAAGGATTTCCGCTTGATAAACGTATTGCTCACAGCGGACGACGACGAACTAACGCCAACCATGAAGCTTAAACGCAGCTTTGTGGAGACCAAACATGGAGAACTGATCAGCCAGATGTATTGACATCACAGGGCAGAACTTTTCACATAAAAATATAAAAGGGAGAAGACCAATGAAAAACCTAACAACTAAACTGGCGACGGCTGCCGTTGCAGCCACAATGGCCGCAGTGCCTGCCTATGCCGAACAAGGCATCACAGACACCGAAATCCTGATCGGGTCCAACAATGACCTGTCCGGCCCATTCGCCGCTTTCGGCGCGCCTGCGACCAAAGCCGCACAGCTGGTGTTTGATGAAGCCAACGATGCGGGCGGCATTCACGGCCGCAAGATCCGTTTCATCGTCGAGGATCACGCCTACCAGATGCCAAAAGCCATCCAAGGCATGAACAAGCTGATCAACGGCGACAAAGTCTTTGCGATGCTGTTGTCTTTGGGCACACCGATGAACATTGCGGCCTTCAAACTGCAAGATGCGAAGAACGTGCCGAACGTTTCGCCACTTTCTGCCGCGCGTCAAATGGCTGAACCATTTTCGCCGCTGCATTACGCAGGCACCGCGACATACTATGAACAAATCCGTGTTGGCGTGACTTATTTGGCCGAACTCAAGAGCGTGAGCAACGTATGTGCCATGTATCTGCCAACCGACTTTGGCAAAGACATCAAAGAAGGCGCTGAGTCTATCGCTGCTGAAACTGACGGTATGACCTTCGTTACTGAGACAACCCACAAGCCAGACGATGCTGATTTTGTCGGCGCATTGCAAAAGCTGAACGCAGAAGGTTGCCAGATTGTGGCCTTGGCATTGGGTGTGCGTCAGGCGATCACTGTATCAGCCACTGCTAAAAAGCTGGGCATGACGGATATGTCATTTATCAACTCTTCTGCGGGTTTCCACACTGTGATGGCAAAAGTGCCGGGCGGCGTGACCGAGGGCATGTATGCAGCATCCGGTTGGGCAGATTTGCTGTCACGTATGGACAAGCCTGAAGTGCAAAAGTTCTTTGCGCGTTATACTGAGGCGACTGGTGAAGAACTGCCAGGTTCCGGCGCATTGCTGGGCCATTCCGCAGCCGAGACAATGGTGCGCGCTTTGGAAGCCGCAGGTCCTGATTTGGACGCAAAAACGTTCCAAATGGGCATCGAGAGCCTGAACTACGAAGATGTGGTATCCGGCAACACCGTGACCTATTCCGCAACCGATCACCAAGGTGCGGACGAGGTTGTTATCTCTGTCATTAAAGATGGCAACTGGATGGAAATCGCGCGTAAGTAAGACGACCACCAAAACTATTACGTACCTTCAAGAAGGGATCGGCCATATCGTTGGCCGGTCCCTTTTTGAGGTTATGACAGTTTTTTGGACTTTCCATCCTAAGCTAGGGTATAAACCGGCCTTTCGAGCTGATGCGCCGAAAGGCAGCAAAGTCCGCTAAGTGGTCACCCGCTTTTTACCCCTGACCGCACAAACGCGTTGCGCCACAGCGGGGGCACGATTCTGCTTTGCTAGCACTTGGGCAAACCTGAAACACAGAAAGCTGTTAGCGCCACCACCTACTTTAGCGCAACCATTACCGCTAACAGTCTGACAATGCGTCACTTCGGCCCTTTCCCCCTCAGTCTGCCCCCCCTAAGAACAGCTTAATTCTGGGGCGTATTCGAGGAAGCTATAAATGACTGTAAACGTAGGCATCAACGGATTTGGACGCATCGGCCGCTGCACCTTGTCACACATCGCGCAATCTTTTCGTGAAGACATCAACGTCATCAAGGTGAACGCAACCGGCCCGCTGGAGACAGCCGCCCACCTGCTGAAATACGACTCGGTTCATGGTCGGTTCCCGAATGAGGTCAAAGTTGGTGATGGCACCCTTGATCTGGGGCGTGGAGAGATCGAGATGTTCTCGACCTACAACATGGACGACCTTGATTGGTCCGGCTGTGACGTTGTTCTGGAATGTACGGGCAATTTCAATGATGGTGAAAAAGCCAAGAAGCATATTGAACGTGGCGCCAAGCGCGTTTTGCTGTCTGCACCGGGTAAGAACGTCGATCGCACAATCGTATTTGGTGTGAACGACGAACTGATGACCGCCGCAGACACAATGATTTCCAATGGGTCTTGCACGACGAACTGCTTGGCCCCGCTGGCAAAGGTTCTGGACGAAGCCGTTGGTATTGAATCGGGCATCATGACCACAATCCATAGCTATACGGGCGACCAACCGACGCTGGATCGTCGCCACGACGATCTGTACCGCGCCCGTGCCGCTGCGATGTCGTTGATCCCCACGTCTACTGGTGCCGCCGAAGCTTTGGGGCTGGTGTTGCCAAACCTTAAGGGCAAATTGGACGGGTCTGCGATGCGGGTCCCTACCCCGAACGTGTCGGCCATTTATCTGACGTTCCAAGCTGCGCGTGACACCACAGTGGAAGAATTGAACGCTGCTGTCGCCACCGCCGCTGCGGGCCCAATGAGCCACGTTCTGGCCTATGATGAAGAAAAGAAGGTCTCGATCGACTTTAGTCATACGGAACACAGTTCAATCTTTGCACCGGATCAAACCAAAGTGGTTGGCAAACGCATGGTCCGCGTGTTGGCATGGTATGACAATGAATGGGCGTTTTCTGTGCGCATGGCCGATATGGCTGCCGCAATGGGCCGCTTGGGCTAAACATCTAAATTAACGCATTACTTGCGGGATCGGGGCAAGGCTGGCATATTCTCCCTGCTCCGTATTTGTTCTTAGGTCCTGACTGTTATGACAAACCCACTTGCTCTTATACTTGGTGTACTTCTTATCGGGGCCATGTGTTTTGATATTTTTATGAATGACACACAGCATCTGTTGTTTTTGGTCAAAAAATTTGCTGACATGATCGAATGGTTGGCCTTCTGGCGTTAGGCCCGATTACAGGCGCGCGGTTGACAAACTCGTCGAAATGGCAATGTTAGCGATAACATTGCTTGGTCAAAATGAATGACCCGTCAAAATGCACAAAGGATCCCGCCCATGACCACCAAAATTGCTATTAATGGATTTGGCCGCATTGGCCGCAACGTCTTACGTGCTTTGCTGGAATCGGGTCGTGATGATCTTGAAGTTGTGGCGATCAACGATCTTGCCCCTGTTGAAACGAACGCACACCTGCTTCGGTTTGATTCCGTGCATGGCCGTTTTCCCGGAACAGTGACCACAACAGAAGATAGCATTGACGCCGGGCGCGGCCCTATGCGCGTCACAGCAATTCGCAATCCAGAAGATTTGCCGTGGTCCGATGTGGACATCGTGATGGAATGCACAGGGATTTTTAAGTCCAAGGAACAATGCCAAGCACACCTCGACAACGGATCAAAACGTGTTCTGATCTCTGCACCGGGTAAAGATGCCGACAAAACAGTCGTTTACGGCGTGAACGATGACACGCTGACCAAAGACGATATCGTCGTTTCAAACGCATCGTGTACCACCAACTGCTTGGCCCCTGTTGTCAAAGTCTTGAACGATGCCATCGGTATCAACAAAGGCTTCATGACCACGATCCACAGCTATACTGGTGATCAACCGACGCTGGATACGATGCACAGCGACCTTTACCGTGGACGTGCGGCGGCCTTGTCTATGATCCCAACATCGACGGGTGCGGCAAAGGCCGTTGGTCTGGTTTTGCCAGAACTCAATGGCAAGCTTGATGGCGTTGCGATCCGTGTGCCAACACCGAACGTATCTTGTGTCGACCTAACATTTGAATCCTCCCGCGATACAACGGTCGAAGAAATCAATGCTGCCATCCGCGCCGCAGCAGATGGCCCGCTGAAAGGCGTTCTTGCCTACACTGATCTGCCAATGGTCAGCTGTGATTTCAACCACGACCCCGCGTCTTCCACCTTCCACCTGGACCAAACAAAAGTTCTGGACGGCAATATGGTGCGGATTTTGACGTGGTATGACAACGAGTGGGGCTTCTCGAACCGGATGTTGGACGTCGCAGTAAAATTGGGCAAGTTTCTGTAATAGTTGAACATTTCCAC
>Ga0307996_1000280_pt1 | contig 13477 bp, 13 predicted proteins | sample Davwhametageno35_FD_203143 | JGI IMG/M metagenome (GOLD analysis project Ga0307996, IMG submission 203143) | Marine microbial communities from Davis Island wharf, Antarctic Ocean - #35 | ecosystem: Environmental > Aquatic > Marine > Unclassified | place: Antarctic Ocean: Davis Island wharf...
CGATCTTAATTGATGACCCTACCAACATAGCTATTGAACCAAACTATGAACAATTACCTATTATTGGTGAAGAAAAAAGAATTAATATTAATCTAGGGAGTCAACTTAGTTTTTTTAATAAAGATAAAACAAATATTTATTGGTCATTTTTTGGAAACTTTAATAACGTTAAACTTGAAAGAAATTATATTATTATCAATAATAAAGAATTTGAAATACGTCACACTTTGCCTCAGCAACCAAATACTAAACCTAATGGAATAGGATATGGAATCGGAACAGGTTTAGGTGTTAAGTATAAGTTGTCAGAAACATTAACAACAGACCTAACTTATAATTTTTATTACATTAAAACCAGTATAAACGATAACCTTCAAGAGTTTGGAGTTAATCATGGAATAACCCTTAGATTTCTTTGGAATCAGTAATTTTCTTTACCTCTAACTACTTGGAGTAACCTTTATTCATTTATAATACCATTTTACTAACCCAATAATTGAAATTAATTTTAATTTTGTTTGATGCAAGAAAAATTCATTGACATAGATAAAGTAATTAAGGATAAGAATCCTAAGCTACTAAAGATACTTCCTAAATTTATTATCAACTATATTAAACGGGTTCTCCATGAGGATGGTGTAAACGAAATTTTACATGACTTAAAAGATGTGCATGATTATGAATTTTGTGCAGCACTCATCAAACGATTAAACATCAAAATAAATGTTTCTGGATTAGAAAATATCCCAAAATATGGTGGTTTTATTTTTGCATCTAACCATCCTTTAGGCGGAATGGATGCCATGGCATTAGTTACTGTTATTGAGCCTTACCGAAAAGATGTAAAGTTTATTGTGAATGATATCCTATTAAATATTGAAAACCTTAATGGAATTTTTACAGGGGTAAATAAACATGGTGGAAATACCAAAAACTCATTAAAATTAGTTGATGATTTATTTGCTTCTGATAAAGCTGTTTTTGTATTTCCGGCAGGCATGGTTAGTAGAAAGAAAAAAGGTGTTATTGCAGATTTAGAATGGAAAAAAACATTTATTACTAGAGCAAAAAAACACAACAAAAATATTGTTCCTGTTTACGTTGAAGGAAGCTTAACTAACTTTTTTTACCGCCTATCTAATTTAAGAATGGCATTGGGAGTTAAAGCGAATTTAGAAATGTTTTATCTGTCAGATGAATCTTTTAAACAGCAAGATAAAACATTAAACATTGTTTTTGGAAAACCAGTTCCTGCTTCTCATTTTGATACTACAAAATCGGATAAAGAATGGAGTAAATGGATGCAAGATAAAGTTCATCGAATGGTTGATAACAAATAGCAAAACTGATTATTTTGTAGTAAATTGCAAATTAAACTCTTTCACAAATAAAAAATTATGAGCGACATTATTCCTTCAGAAAATATTAAAGCAATTGAGCTTGAATTGAATGAAAATACCTTCGTTCGAAATACAAATAAAGCCAACAACGAAATTTACATTGTAAACTACCACAATGCGCCTAATACGATTAGAGAGATTGGAAGATTGAGAGAGTTAACTTTTTCTGAAGCTGGTGGTGGAACGGGTAAAGAAATTGATATTGATGATTTTGATACTTCAGAAAATTGCTATGATCAGCTAATCGTTTACGATAGAGACAATCAAATAATATCAAGCGGATACCGATTTATTTATGGCGCAAAGGTTTTAACTGGTAGTGAAATAGAATTATCTACCAAACATTATTTTAATTTTTCTGATGAATTTATTAAAAACTACCTACCCTTCACTATTGAGTTAGGAAGATCATGGGTTCATCCAGATTATCAAGCAGGAAAATCGAGAAAAGGTTTATTTGCATTAGATAATTTATGGGATGGTTTAGGAGCAATTATGGTTAATTATCCTGAAATGAAATACTTTTTTGGAAAAGTAACCATGTACACTTCGTACAATGTTGATGCTAGAAATGCCCTACTCTATTTTATGAATAGTTACTTTCCTGATAAAGACAATTTAGTAACAGCTATTCAGCCTATTGATATGGATGCAGATTTATCTAAAATTAAAGAACTACTTACTGACAAATCCTTTGATGAAGGATTAAAAGCATTGAATGGGTTTTTAAAAGAATTAGGAGAGAGGGTTCCTCCACTCATTAATACTTACATGAAACTGTCTCCAACAATGAAATCATTTGGAACGGCAATCAATTCTGAATTTGGAGGTGTTGAAGAAACTGGAATACTAGTAACTACAGCAGATATTTATCCAGAAAAAACAGAAAGACATTTAATTTTTTAAAAAAACTTAAGTGGAGCATTCTATTCTTGATACCATTTTAAGTAATCTTTCTACTTTTAGTAAAAGAAATGCTTTTTACATTAATGAGGAATTCTATACCTATTTCGATTTATCAAAAAAAATTGCAGGAATAACTGATTCATTAAAAAATCTCCCTAAACAAACTCCAGTTGGTGTAATTACTACAGATAGTTTAGAAACTTATGCATCAATAATTGCACTGTGGTTAAACGGTCATATTTTTATTCCAATCAGTCCTGCCAATGCTAAAGAACGAAACGAAAACAATATTGAACAAGCTAGCATAAAAAATATATTAACACCCACATTAGATGATGCTGAAATTATTAGCTCAGCTAACATCAACTTAATAACAACAAATTCCCTATTCTCTGATTGTAAAATTGAGAATACCAATACTGATCAAAACAATATACTATATACATTATTTACTTCTGGTAGTACTGGTACTCCAAAAGGAGTTCCTATTAATTTTAAAAATTTAGATGCATTTATTCATTCTTTTATAACTATTGGGTTTAAAATTAATGAGACAGATAAATTTTTACAGCTTTATGATTTGTCATTTGATGCATCCGTTCATTGCTATACTTTAGCTTTATTTTTAGGTGCTTGTGCGTATACAATTCCTTTTAAAGAAGTAAAATATTTGTACGCTTATAAATTAATGAAGGAGCAAGAATTGACTTTTGTTAAAATGCCTCCCTCGACTATTAGCTACTTACAGCCCTACTTTTCTAAAATTAACTTACCCCATTTAAAGTATACACTCTTTGGAGGCGAAGCCTTACAAAGTAGCTTGGTAAACGAGTGGCAAAAATGTGCACCAAATACAGAAATACATAACGTTTATGGACCAACGGAAGCAACCATAAATTGTTTTAGCTACACCGAAAAAACTCCTAAATCTTACAATAACATCGTATCTATCGGTAAGCCTATGGATGGCGTAAATGCTATTATTATTGATAAGCAGAACACCATTTTATCAAAAAATATAAAAGGAGAATTATGTATTAGTGGTAAACAAATAACAGATGGTTATTGGAAAAATGACACAAAAAATAAGGAAGTATTTATTGTTATAAATGGCAATACCTTTTACAAAACTGGAGATGTTGTTTATTATGATAATGATGGAGATTTCTATTATTGTGAACGAATTGACAACCAAGTTCAGATACAAGGTTATCGCGTTGAATTAGGTGAGTTAGAGCATCACGCACGAAACATCACCAACTTAACGCATGTTATTGCTCTAGCAAAAAAGAGTGCCACCAACACCAATCAATTGTACTTGTTTCTAGAGAATTTTAAAGGTTCGATAGATAACTTAAAAACAGATTTAGCTCAAAAAGTACCCAACTACATGGTTCCTCAAAAAATAATTACACTTCCCTCTTTTCCATTAACTACCAGTGGTAAAATTGATAGAAACCAATTAAAGGAACTCTTAGCATGAAACAACTAGTTGAAGATAATCTATATGCTTTTTATGATGAAGTAGGTTCAGTTCTAAAAACAGGTTTTTTTAAAGATTCTACCATTAGCTGGATGAACACTGGAAGTAGCTCTTGGCCCAACATGATTTACAACACTTCTTTTTCTGAAGAGAAATCAGATGAATTTGTTCATGCGAATACTACTGCAATCAAAGATAGAAAAGCGCCTCCTTTTTGGTTGTTAGAAGATGGCGTTCTTAACGAAACACTTTCTCAAAAGTTAAGCAAAGCAGGAATGCGACCTATAATGCATTGGACAGGAATGGGAATTTCCATTAATGCGCCTTTAAAATATGAGCTCTCACCAACTACAAAAATTAGAAAAGTTGAAAATACTGCTGATTTAAACGCTTGGCAAAACATACTGAATCAGGCCTTAATGACCAGTAATAAAATTCAAGATGGTATTTTCGAAAAGCTATATAAACAAGATCATTTTAAGCTGTATTTAGTCTTAGAAAATGATGTTCCCGTAGCAACTGGATTAGCTTATTTTAATGCGAATAATTGTGGGGTTTATATGATTTCAACACTAGCAGAGCATAGACAAAAAGGATATGGAAGTGCTGTAACCAAACATTGCATTAATGCTGCTCATCAAAAAGGAATTACTAATATTGTATTACAAGCTTCTGATAAAGGAGTTTCTATTTATGAGAAAATGGGTTTTAAAGAATATTGTGAGTTTAACATCATGTGGATGTTAGGAAAAGATTTTAAATAAGAAGAAATGAGCACATTGCTAGAACAGGTTAATATTATTTTTAGAGAAGTGTTAGAAAACGCTACGTTAGAAATAGACTTAGAAACTTCTGCTCAAAATATTGATAATTGGGATTCACTCAACCATGTAATGTTAATTGCTGCAATTGAAAGTAAGTTTGAAATTTCATTTAAATTGGATGAAATGATTAACTTTAAGAATGTTGGAGATATTCTATCTGCCATTAAATCCAAAATTGGATAAATGACTTTTAGAGAAATTGCAATAGAAGAATTACTGGATTTTATAGCTTCTGATTTTTATAAAAACAGTACTGTAATTCCTATTTCTCCTCAACGCGCAATTTCTCAACACTATAACCCAAATAGTAATCCAACTGATGTTGCTTTAATTTTAGCGTTAGATAAATCAGAAAAAATTACTGGGTTCATCGGAATATTACCCGGAAAAATAATATCAGAAAATACTTCCTATTTTTGGAACACCTGCTGGTGGGTTGATGCTGAAAAAGGTAAATTAGCTGCAATGCCCCTTTTCTATAAAATGCTGCAAATCAGCAATAAAAAAATGGTGTTTTTTGAGCTGACCGAAACCACTAAAAACATTGTTGCCAAATTCAAATTTAAAACAGAAATCGTTCCAGGATTTAAAGGCTTTATCAGATTTAATTTTGCTAAAGTGTTACCAAGAAAAAATAAGCTATTTAAAGATATTGAATGGCTTCTGTCTTTTTTCGATTGGTTTCTCAACTGTTTTATCAGTATAAAGCTAAACAGATTCAATAAAGATACAGATATTGATTTTAAACCAATAGCCTTGATAGATGATGAAGCTGAAACATTCATTCATCAATTTTATAGCACACAACTAATACCAATAAATAAAAGCGAGCTTAATTGGATGATTAAATTCCCTTGGATAAAGACTCATGCAAGTTTTGAAGAAAAGCAAATCGCTAAAAGGTATTTCTTTTCATCCATTAGCAAATCGTTTTCGAACAACGTAGTTAAAGTCTATAAAAATGAGGAATTGATAGCTGTTTTATTTTTTACTATTAGAGATAATGAAATGAAACTGCCATATACTTATTTTAATACTAAGAACATAGATGCCGTTAAAAAAGCTATTTACCAAATTGCAATAAATAAGATGGTAAGCAGTTTAACTTCTTTCAATACTGAGCTAATCAAACAATTTAACACAAGTAAGAATCCATTTATATTCAATAAACAACTCCATAAGAATATTGCATACCCTGCCGATTTAAACCTTGATGGTAAAACCATTCAAGATGGTGATGGTGATGCTGTTTTTTGCTAATTAATACTTTTGGGAATTAAATACACAACATATAAAAAAATTGATAAAGCAAAATGGGATTACTGTATCCTAAACGCTACTAATCATCTGATTTATGCCGAAGCTTGGTATTTAGATATGGTGTGTCCTGAAAATTGGGATGCTTTAATATTAAACGATTACGAAGCTGTAATGCCTCTCCCGTTAAAATCTAAAATGGGTTTATCGTATATTCAGCAACCAATTTGGACGCAACAACTAGGTGTTTTCTCTACTTTAAAAATTACAGAACAATTAACAACTTCCTTTTTACAAGCTATCCCTAAAAAGATGGCCATGGTGAGTTTAAATTTAAATGAGGACAACATGGCTTCAGATTTAGAATTAGTTACTAAAACGAACCTTATAGTAGTTCTAAATAGGTCTTTAGAAACTCTTCAAAGTAAATTCTCTACGAATACCAAAAGAAATAGTAACAAAGCCAATAAAGCAGGATTAATTGTTGATTTAGAAAGCAAAGACATTAATGGATTTATCGATTTCTTTAAATCAAACATTCAAAACCCAATTTCTGAATATCATTACAATACACTTTCTAAACTAGTCGAGTTCGCTGTAAATAATAACAAAGGGTTTATTGCTTTAGCAAAGCTTGATAATGAAATTATAGCAGCTTCGTTCATTCTAAAGTCGAATAACAGATTAATATACAGAACTGGAACATCCAACACAAAAGGAAAGGAAATAAAAGCCATGTTCCTATTGGTGAATGAACTCATCAAAAAAAACGCTAACAGTAATTGTAAGTTAGATTTTGAAGGTTCCGAAATTGAGGGTGTAGCACGTTTTTACAAAGGATTTGGAGCTACCAATATTCCGTATTATTATTACAAAAAGTATAATAATACAATACTTAAGGTTTTTAAGAAATAAAGTATCTGAACATTTAATAGTTTAGATACCTCCCAAAAATAAATCAAGATAGTCTATTTTGTTTTATTCTTATGAGATTGTTCATTCCTCGAAATGACGAACAGCCCCAATAAAACAACATTGAATATGATAAAGAAAAGTAGTAGTAATTTTCTAAAAAAATAATTACAAAAAAAGAGGAGTTCTTACGAAGCCCTCTTTTCTTGTAATAATATGAACCAATAATTACTTTGCGTAATGTACTGCTCTTTTTTCTCTAATAACAGTAACCTTAACCTGTCCTGGGTAAGTCATTTCTGTTTGTATTTTCTCCGCTAAGTTAAAAGACATAGTATCTGCTTCAGCATCACTAATTTTAGCACTTTCAACAATAACTCTTAATTCTCTACCTGCTTGTATTGCAAATGCTTGCTCTACTCCTGGGTATGTCATTCCGATTTTTTCTAAATCTTTAATACGGTTAATGTATTGCTCCATCACCTCACGTCTAGCTCCTGGTCTAGCTCCCGAAATAGCATCACAAACCTGTACAATTGGAGAAATAAGCGTAGTCATTTCAATCTCATCGTGGTGAGCACCAATAGCATTACAGATATCTGGTTTTTCTTTATACTTTTCAGCGATTTTCATCCCTAAAATAGCATGCGGTAATTCTGGCTCATCATCTGGTACTTTTCCAATATCATGTAATAAACCAGCTCTTTTAGCAGCTTTAGCATCTAATCCTAACTCAGATGCCATAGTCGCACATAAATTAGCAACTTCTCTAGAGTGCTGTAATAAGTTTTGTCCATAAGAAGAACGGTATTTCATTCTACCAATCATTCTAATTAATTCAGGATGCAATCCGTGAATTCCTAAATCGATAGTTGTACGTTTACCAACTTCTAAAATTTCTGCTTCTAATTTGTTTTTTGTTTTCTTAGCAACCTCTTCAATCCTTGCTGGGTGAATTCTACCATCAGAAACCAATTGGTGTAAAGATAGTCTTGCAATTTCTCTTCTTACAGGATCAAAACAAGATAGAATAATTGCTTCTGGAGTATCATCTACAATAATTTCTACACCTGTAGCAGCTTCTAAAGCTCTAATATTACGCCCTTCTCTACCAATAATTCTACCTTTAATCTCATCACTTTCTATTCTAAAAATAGAAACCGAATTTTCAACTGCTTGTTCTGTAGCAACTCGCTGTATGGTTTGAACAACAATTTTTCTTGCTTCTTTATCAGCATTAATTTTTGCTTCATCAACTACATCTTTAATCAAAGCTAAAGCGTTTGTTTTCGCCTCATCTTTTAATGCTTCAACTAATTCAGATTTAGCATCTTCTTGAGATAATCCAGAAATTTTTTCTAGTTGTTCTACTTGTTTTCTATGAGCAGATTCTAACTCATTCTCTTTAGTTTCAACTATCTCTAATTGAACATTCAGATTTTCCTTAATTCGGTCAACTTCTTGTTCCTTTCTTTTAGCAGATTCGATTTGCTTAGAAGCACTTTGACTTTTTTGATTTGCTCTATTTTCAAGATCAGAAATTTTACGTTCTCTTTCGCTAATGACTTTCTCGTGATCTTCTTTAAGTTGTAAAAACTTCTCTTTTGCTTGAAGCAATTTTTCTTTTCTAAACACTTCAGCTTTTGCCTTAGCATCTTCAATAATTTTATTACCTATACCTTCTGATGATTTTTTCATCACTATAGCAACTAAACCTCCAATAGCTCCACCTCCAATAACAACACCAATAATAATATTTACTATATCCATTTTAATAGTTTATGATATTAATATATAACCTAAGTTATAAAGTTCATTTTACTTTTTTTAGCGCATAAAAAACCCGCACAAATTTGGTTTGGATAAACCCGCTAAAAAAATGTTGGAGCGGCCAAGTACGGTCAAACTTCCCATGTCCACAAAAGTGAATTCCCTATAAAGGTTTACAAGGGGCCTGTTCTCTGTTACTTATGAGCTTTGCTCCAATTAAGTAAAATGTTAGTTTATCAAACGAAATAAATTTGCACGGGACTTCTTTAAAGTGTTTTAATTAAACAGATTCCGCTATACAGCTGAATTGGTTCTATGCTCTATGCTAGCATAGATTTTCACTAATCTCGATAAATTATTGCTTCTTATTTTAAAGAACGTTATAGACTTTGGTCTAACAATTGTTCGACTTTTATTAAATCTTCTTCAATCCCAGCATTATCTAAAACGCCTTTCTTTTCCAAATCAAAGTTACGAGTGGCTACTTTAAGAGCGGCCATTGCTATGAGGTCTTGCTTGTCTTTAACTGAGTATAAACGTTCAAAATCATCAATTGATTTATTGATTTTTTCTGCTGCGTTCCTAATACCTTCCTCTTCAGAAGATTCTACAGTTAAAGGGTAAACCCTATTTGCAATTTTTATTTTTATCGATAACTCACCCATTTGGGAATCTTTAATTATCTGTTAATTTGAGCAATACATTTATCAATCTCCCGTACCATTTCGTTGATCTTCAACTTTACTTCTTTGGTACTTTCTCCTCCACCAACGCTTCCCGCAATTCTCAACAATTTAACCTTGTCGTTTAATTCCGAAATTTGTTGGTTTTTTCCAGTTAATTCTTCTCTTATTTTTTCTATTTCATTAGAAAGCTTTTCATTTCCTTCAACAAGTGTAGCTTTTTTTGCTACTAGCTTTTCGGTTTTCTTCCGAATTCCACTTACTAAACTTGAAATATCTTTCATTCTGTAAATATCAAAATAAATTGATAATAATCAACATTTACAAATTTAGTTTTTTTACACGGTTATATGTGTATAATCTAATTTAAAAAAAATGTTTTGCCTTTTCTTCATACATAGCTTTGTGCTTAGTACTTATACTAGTATAACATTTGATAAAATCAAGCATGATTAAAAAAAAAATTTTCATATTATTTATAATTGCCACGAGTTTAAAAACATTTTCACAAGACTCTATTCCAAAAAACTATTTTCGTTCCCCTCTTGGCATCCCTCTATTTCTAGCCGGGAATTTTGGAGAACTCCGTTCTAATCATTTTCATGGTGGATTGGATATGAAAACACAAGGAAAAGAAGGATTTAATATTTATGCTGCTGCAGATGGTTTTGTTTCTCGAATAAAAATATCTCCTTGGGGATATGGTAAAACCATTTATATTGACCATCCAAATGGAACAACCACAGTTTATGCGCATCTACAACAATATAAAGGAGAAATTGCTAATCTCGTAAAAAACTACCAATATAAAAATGAAAGCTGGGAATTTGACTGGGATCCATCAGACACTTTAATGCGTGTAAAAAAAGGAGATGTAATTGCTCTATCAGGAAATACAGGTGGATCTGGTGGTCCTCATCTACACTTTGAAATTCGTGATACCAAATCTGAAAATCCAATTAATCCTCTTTTAGTTGGTTTTGATATTAAAGATAACATCAAGCCAACTATTAAAAGTATACTTGTCACTCCTCTTAATGATACAAGCTATGTTAACAACAGTATTAAACCGCAACGTTTTTTAGCTGTAGGAGTTAATGGGACTTATAAGCTTAAATATGGCTCTTCAATTTCAGCATATGGTGAAATTGGTATTGGTATTGAAACAATAGATAAACTAAATGGTGTGAGTAACAGAAATGGTATTTACTCTATTGAGCTTTCTCAAAATTCAGAAACGATTTACAAATCAGAAATGAAAAAATTTAGTTTTGATCAAGATAGAGCTCTCAACTCATTAATTGATTATGAAATGTTCTTAGCTAAAAAAATCCGTTATCAAAAAAGTTATATCGATCCTAACAATCATCTTCAAATTTATACGCAACATAAAAACAATGGAATTATTTTAATTGCTAAAAGTTATAAAAACAATTTCACGTATAAAGTTAAAGATAGCTATGGTAATCTTTCAAGCATCTCCTTTCCTATTACTGGTAATTACAATAAAAGCTTAATTAAAGCAGTTTTAGAGACACAATATGACACTACTTTTAGTTACCAAGATAGTAATTATTATGCGCAACAAAATGTTACCGTTAGCATTCCTAAGGATGCGCTTTATAAAGATTTACCTTTTCATTTTTCTACTGCAGATACATTAACTGGAGCCATCACTCCTACTTATTTTATTCATAATGAATATACTCCGTTGCATAAAGCAATAAATGTATCCATTAAAGTAGGTAGATTAAGCGAATATGAAAGAAGTAAAGCAACCATCGTTCATTTTGACAGAAGTAAACAATATTATGCGAAAGGCGGAACCTGGAGAAACAATTACATTAATGCTAAATCTAATAAATTTGGGGGTTTTGCAGTGATGATTGATACCATTCCACCTAAGATTATACCCACTAACATGTTCGATAACAAAGACATGTCTAAAAACACAACTATTACTGTTAAAATAGCTGATAATTTATCAGGCGTAAAATCGTTTAGAGGCACTATTGACGGGAAATGGGTGATGATGGAGTATGAAGCAAAAAAAGCAAAAATATTTTATACTTTTGATAACATTTCAAAAGGAAAGCATAATTTTGAACTCACATTAACAGATGGTGTAGGAAACAAATCTCACGTTTCTATTCCTTTTATAAGATAACTATGAATTTAAGTAAAGAGTTTGAAAATAGTAGCTACAGTGTTAACATGCGTAAATTGGCACGTAAATCTCGTTTAGGCTTTGGTTACGAAGATATCAAACACATTACCATTCAGGATATTTTAATCATGAATAAACACAAGCAGCTAATTGGTATTTACTTTGGTTTAGACAAAATTACCTTTATGGATGATATTTTGGATGAATTAGGAATTACTGAAGAAATGCGTATTGAAAAGCCAGGGAAAATAAGAGATTATCCTGAGCGTGATATAATGGTACAAAAAGCAATGGTTATTGTTAAAGCACGAAGAAAAGATGAAGTTGAGGCTTTTAGAGAAATGGCTAAAGTATTGAAAGCTGAAGTTGCTAATAGAGTAAAAGCAGAGAAAAAAAAGAAGTAATTCTTCTCCAAAAAAATACTCTTTAGGTTTTGATTTTTTAGCAGCTTGCAAATAATTGCATCATTTATACTGACAATCGACATAAACCTTGGACTGATTTTAATCTCATCTATATTATGCTTATTAAAAGCTATGCTTAAAGGTATATAATATTTAAGTTCTTTCTTATATTCGCTTAAATTTTATTAATAGAGATATGCCAGAATTATCGAATAGGGGGTTAGAAATGCCTGAATCACCAATTAGAAAGTTGGTGCCATATGCTGAAGCAGCAAAAAAAAAAGGAAGAACCGTTTACCATTTAAATATTGGTCAGCCAGATATTGAAACTCCACAATTAGCAATAGATGCAGTTAAGAACATTGATTTGGGCGTAATTGAATACAGTCATTCTGCTGGTATTGAATCATACCGAAAAGGTTTAGCAACTTATTATAACAACTTAAATTTAAATGTTTCTTTCGAAGATATTTTAGTTACAACTGGAGGGTCTGAAGCATTGTTGTTTGCATTTAACTCTTGTTTAAATGAAGGTGATGAAGTAATTATTCCTGAACCATTTTACGCTAACTACAACGGGTTTGCAAAAACTGCGGGGGTAAATGTTATTCCAGTAACTTCATCAATAAACGATGGATTTGCACTACCTCCTATCGAAGATTTTGAAAAATTAATTACCAATAAAACAAAAGCAATATTAATCTGTAATCCTGGAAACCCAACAGGGTATTTATATTCTAAAGAAGAATTAAATACTTTACGTGACATGGTTAAAAAACATGATTTATATTTAATAGCTGACGAGGTATACCGTGAGTTTTGTTATGATGGTCAAACGCATTATTCTGTTTTTAATTTAGAAGGTATTGACTACAACATGATTGTTATTGACTCTGTTTCTAAACGTTACAGTATGTGTGGCGCTAGAATTGGAGCTTTTGTCTCTAAAAATAAAGCACTAGTAGATATAGCTCTTAAATATGCTCAAGCAAGATTAAGCCCTCCTACTTTAGGGCAAATTGCAGGAGAAGCAGCATTACAAACACCACAAAGTTATTTTGACAATGTAATTAATGAATATGTTTCAAGAAGAGATATTGTAATTAAAGGGTTAAACAACATTGATGGAGTAAAATGCCCGAACCCAGGGGGTGCATTTTATGCTGTAGCAGAATTACCAGTACAAAATGCTGAAAAATTTTGCCAATGGCTATTAGAAGAGTTTGAATATAATAATCAAACTGTAATGATTGCTCCAGCAGCAGGCTTTTACGCTACAAAAGGATTAGGTAAAAGAGAAGTAAGAATAGCTTATGTACTAAATAAAGAATCTCTAGAAAACGCTATTGAATGTTTAGAACAAGCATTAAAGGTTTATCCTGAAATAATAAAAAATGAAGCAGCAACAACACTTTCTAATTAAAATTTTTTTTTGGTATAATAATTGTATCTTGCCTTTAAACTAAAAAATATATAAAGATTATGAAAAAAGTTATTTTATTAGCTGTAATTATCTCAGCAGGATTAACAGAGGTAAACGCTCAAAGTGAATTTAAAGTTATCACTACAATTGAGTCAATTGTTCCTGGTGGAATTGGACGTTCTAGAATTATTGAAAACGGAACAGAAATAGACTATAATCAGTTTACAACTGAAAGAACTGATGGTAAA
>Ga0307996_1000281_pt1 | contig 13476 bp, 17 predicted proteins | sample Davwhametageno35_FD_203143 | JGI IMG/M metagenome (GOLD analysis project Ga0307996, IMG submission 203143) | Marine microbial communities from Davis Island wharf, Antarctic Ocean - #35 | ecosystem: Environmental > Aquatic > Marine > Unclassified | place: Antarctic Ocean: Davis Island wharf...
AGTAATCTGGTCGCCGCTTCCATCGTTTTAAGTCACTTTTTACCTGTCAGGGATATCGGAGATTTCCCGTCCTGAGACCCCGCAGTTGCAGAGGCCTTCGGCTTCTCTTTTTTAGGTTTCTTGACTTCTTTCTTCGCGTTTTTACCTTTGGCCATGGTCTGTCCTTTCGATATGCCGCGATCCCGCGCCACAATGGCATGGATTTCGCTGCGGTCGTCCTTTGATTGCCCACTTCAGGCGTCCAAAGGTTTGTCTTATCCAACTGGCTTGAATTGCAGTGACAGCTTCATTCAGGGCGCATTGCTAACCTGTAGCGCATCACCACCTTTGCGAAACCTGCATTGGCAACTCCAAATTTTTTGTAAGCCAACTGATAGGGTCGATATTCGCGGTTACACAGACCAATGTCAAAGGGGGCTTCAAACTGTCATTTGTTAAAAAAAAGTTACCGCACCTGATCAAAGATTAACGCGGCACATGTCTGAACAATGTCTTAATGGGGGTTGGTTCGGCAAAATGTACAGTTGGACTGCTCATTTGTACAAATCTAGAAAATCAGCTGTTTTTCTTGTTGGGTAGAGGGGGCGTAATGTACAATTACAGGTGTAAAATGTACATTACGCCGATTTTTGCCACCGTTTTACGAACGAACGGTGGATTAACTTATGTCAGCAATGCTTTGGCTTTTGCCGCAACATTCGCTGCGGTGATCCCAAATTGCTCGAACAATTCGTCAGCCGGTGCAGAGGCCCCAAAGCTGTCCATGCCGACAAAGTCTGCTTTGCCAAACTTACCGCGCTCGCCCAGCAACCACTGGTCCCAGCCCTGACGGACAGCCGCTTCAACGCCAACCCGAACAGGTCCGCCCGGAAGCACGCGCTTACGGTAAGCGTCATCTTGCGCCGCGAACAATTCCATACAAGGCATTGAAACTACACGAGTTCCGATCCCTTCGGCTTCTAGAATGTCGCGTGCGGCCAAAGCGATTTCAACTTCGGACCCTGTGGCAATCAAAATCACCTGACGTTTTTCCACGGCATCCACCAAAACATATGCGCCTTGGGCGGTCATGTTTTTGGTCTTATGTTCGGTCCGCACAGTTGGCAGACCTTGGCGTGTCAAAGACAAAACTGACGGTGTCTCTTTGGTTGTCAGTGCGATTTCCCACGCCTCAGCCGTTTCCACAGTGTCCGCAGGGCGGAACACGTAAGTGTTTGGCGTTGCACGTGAAATTGCCAGATGCTCAACAGGTTGGTGCGTTGGGCCATCTTCGCCCAGGCCAATACTGTCATGCGTCATTACAAAAACCGTTGGGATTTTCATCAAGGCCGCAAGGCGCATCGCAGGGCGTGCATAGTCGGTGAAGCACATGAATGTACCGCCGTAAGCGCGCATACCACCGTGCAAGACCATCCCGTTCATCGCGGAAGACATGCCGTGCTCACGGATGCCCCAATAGACGTAGCGACCTTCGCGTGTGTCCAGATCAAACACACCCATGTCGGATGTCTTGGTGTTGTTTGACCCTGTCAAATCTGCAGACCCACCAACCGTTTCTGGCAGGATCGGGTTCAGCAGTTGAAGCACTTTTTCAGAGGACGCACGTGTCGCCATCTTAGGTGCAGTCTCGGAAATCTCTTTCTTGAAGGCTTTGATCGCAGCGCTTAATTTCTTAGGCGCATCAAGGGCATAGGCACGTTTGAACTGGTCTTGCTTGGAATTTGGTAGGGTTGCAAAGCGCGCTTCCCACTCAAGGCGTTCTGTTGCACCGCGGGCACCAATGGCTTCCCAAGCGGCCTTAGTTTCAGGCGGAACTTCGAACGGACCAGTTGTCCAACCATAGGCGGCTTTTGCAGCTGCCATTTGCGCTGGGTCAGTCAAAGCGCCGTGGCCTTTAGATGTGTCTTGTGCTGCGTGGCCCAAAGCGATGTGGGTTTTGCAGGCAACCATCGTGGGCTTGTTGCCCTTTTTGGCTTGGGTCAAAGCGGCATCAATAGCCACTGGATCATGCCCGTCGATTTCCAACACAGCCCAGCCCGCAGATTTGAAACGCTGTACTTGATCTGTGCGATCTGACAGCTCAACCGTACCGTCGATTGTGATGTTGTTGTTGTCCCACATTACAATCAATTTGCTAAGCGCGTGGCGCCCTGCAAGGGTGATCGCCTCTTGGCTAACGCCCTCCATCAAACAACCATCACCAGCCATGACATAGGTATAGTGATCAACCGCTTTTTTGCCGTATGTGGCACGTTGGATCTCTTCGGCCATCGCGAAACCTACTGAGTTTGCAATGCCTTGGCCCAAAGGACCGGTTGTTGTTTCGATACCAGTTGCGTGGCCATATTCAGGGTGACCCGCAGTGATCGCGCCCCATTGGCGGAAGTTCTTGATCTGCTCCAGTGTCATGTCTTCGTACCCGGTAAGGTGAAGCAATGAATACAGCAACATTGAGCCGTGGCCCGCAGATAGGATGAAGCGATCACGGTCTGGCCAATGTGGGGCAGAGGCGTCGAATTTCAGGTGCTTTTCAAACAACACGGTAGCAACATCCGCCATACCAATTGGCATGCCAGAGTGGCCAGAGTTTGCAGCAGCTACTGCGTCCAAAGTCAGCGCACGAATTGCTGTAGCTTTGGACCAGTGATCGGGGTTTGCGGTGCGTAGGGCAGTCAGATCCACGGGAAATTATCCTTTGAAAAGTGGGACAGTTAGCGCTGCATACCAGTCAAGACGCAAAGATCAAGTCGGGGATATCCGCCAAATGGGCAACTTACATGAGCGAAATCTTACAAGGTATTGATCGCAAAGGGGGCGCATTTTTTTTATACATTGAGTAGAATTGGAAAAATGGTGAGATTAAAGCGATTCGATTGCGGATCGGGTGATGATTGGCATCTGAATACAGCGGACCAAAAGACAAGGGCAGCGCATGAGCGATATTGATGAACTACAGCGACGGATCACAGCAGCAATGGACCGTGTTGCTGGCGGATTGGACCAATTGGGGGCCAATAGCGGTGGGGACACAGCAGCGCTTGAACAAGCGCTCGAAGATGAGAAACTTGCCAATGCTCAGCTGAGCGAGCGGGTGCGACTGCTAAAGCAACGCCAAGATGATGAGCTGGCTGATATCAAAGCATCCGCCGCTGCGGCAACCGCGCAGATGGCAGGATTGGATCTTGAGGTTCAGCGAGTGCGTAAAGCCAACGATGAGTTGCGAAACTCTAACCAAGCGTTGCGCGCCGCCAACGAAGCAGGCGTCGGAGAACCGCATTTGATTAATAAGGCAATGATGGCCGAACTTGAAGCACTACGGGCTGCACGGGCCGTGGATGTTTCTGAAACCAACGCAATTATTGACGCGCTTACGCCGTTGATTGCTGACGCAGAAGGAGCAGCCTGATGCCAGAAATTACAATCGTCATTGGTGGTCGCTCGTTTGAAGTGGCCTGCCAAGAAGGTGAAGAGCACTATCTGCAATCCGCTGCCAAAATGCTGGACGACGAGGCGCAAGTTTTGTCAGATCAGGTGGGACGTATGCCAGAGGCACGTATGTTGTTGATGGCGGGTCTGATGTTGGCAGACAAAACAGCGAGCTCTGAAGATAAGATCGTTCAGATACAAGGTCTGCTGAATGAACGCGATGCTGAACTCGAAGGCTTGCGCAATGCAGGTGCACCACCTCCTGAGCGGATCGAAGTCCCTGTGATCCCTACATCTGTCACTGACACCTTGGCCGAATTGGCAGCGCGTGCAGAATCTTTGGCGGCATCTGTTGAAGAAAAGGCCGCTGGATAAATCCAACGGCCATTTTTAGATTTCTTTAAAACAGGTAGGTGCGCGTATCGCGCATCAAAAACGTCTAATTAGGCGTTTGCTTCGCGGATTTTGTCGGCCGCATCTTTGTCAAACGTCACACCATTCTCGGCAAACAACGTGTCCAACTCGCCAGACAATGTCATTTCGGTAATGATGTCACATCCGCCGACGAATTCACCTTTGACGTAAAGCTGTGGCACGGTTGGCCAGTCTGAAAAGTCCTTGATGCCTTGGCGGATCGCATCGTCAGCCAGTACATTAACGTCAGAAAATTCAACGCCCATGTAGTTCAAAACACCGGCGACTTTGCTGGAAAAACCGCATTGCGGCATTTCCTTGGTGCCTTTCATAAAGAGAACGACGCTGTTCTCGTCGATCTGCGTCTTAATTTGAGTTGTTGCATCAGTCATCGGAGTATCCTTTTGAAGTCGTATAAAGTCTTAAGCGGGCGCTTTGGTTGTCAGGGCAAGCGCGTGAAGTTCACCGTGTGCCCCGTCCATCTTGCCCTTTAGGGCTGCGTAAACTGCGCGTTGTTGCTGCACGCGGTTTTTACCTTTGAAGCTTTCATCGATCACTTCGGCTGCGTAATGATTGCCGTCGCCTGCAAGGTCGGTGATTGTGATCAATGCAGCTGGAAACGTCTCGCGGATCAGGTCTTCGATGTCTTTGGCTTGCATGGGCATAAGGGGTCGCTCCGGCGTGGGGGAATAACAATTGCTTGACAGATTTAGGGGTGCTTTAATGCAAGCGCAAGCACCCGCAGCTAAAGTGACGCAACAAAGTGATCCAGCTGCGCAGGCTTTGTCTGCATTTCCGGCTTATGGTGACACATATTTTTGACCGACAGTTTACAGAGGATGCTGGTCATTGTGCAATTGAGAGGTGAATATCAAACCGATCTTTGGCATATTGTGGTCAAAGGAATGGGGACATCTGATGGATATGTTTGAAAACGCACCAGAGCAGGCCCTGAATTGGCATCGTGCTGGAAAAGGCGCGGCCCTTGCGACTGTGATCCAAACATGGGGCAGTGCGCCCCGCCGCGTTGGTGCCCAATTGGCAATCGCGGGTGACGGTGAGATGCAGGGCTCTGTTTCCGGCGGTTGCGTCGAGGGGGCTGTTGTCATTGAAGCGCTTGAGGCCTTGGAAACGGGCATTCCACGTGTTTTGGAGTATGGGGTAAGCGACGGTGATGCGTTTGCCGTCGGTTTGGCCTGTGGCGGCACGATCAAAATTTACATTGAACCTATCGGAACAGCCTTGTCAGTCGCCATGTTGGAAGAACTGGTCGAGGCACGCCAGACCCGCAATGGTATCGCGTATAAAGTGAACATCGCCACGGGTGCCCGAGAATTGTCCCGTGACGGGTTTGCAGAGCGTTTTGCAAAAGATCGCTCGGGATTTGAAGAAGATGGCCAAACCTTTGTCGCCATTCACAACCCGCCGCTTAGGTTGGCTATCGTTGGTGCGGTCCATATCGCCCAAGCGTTAATGCCTATTGCGCGGATTGCAGGGTTTGATCCGGTTGTGATCGATCCACGCGGCGCATTTGGGTCAAAAGCCCGCTTCCCTAACGAGACAATCCTTGAAGAGTGGCCAGACGACGCGCTTGAGACGTATGGCTTAGATGTTCGCACAGCTCTTGTTTTGTTAACCCATGACCCAAAGCTGGATGATCCAGCATTACATTTGGGTTTGCGGTCTCCGTCCTTTTATATTGGCGCTTTGGGGTCCACTCGAACACATGCCAAACGGATTGAACGGTTGGAAGCTGACGGGTTTAGCCAATCGCAGATCGCGCGTATTCATGGCCCGATTGGTCTGGATATCGGGGCGGCTAGTCCGCAAGAAATCGCGGTTTCGATCTTGGCTGAGATGGTCCAAACCTTGCGGAAAATCGGATGAAGTTTGGTCCCGTTGCGACGAAAGATGCGGCTGGCACGGTTCTGGCCCATTCTTTGCGGGTAACATCTTGTAAGCAAAACAAGGTGTACCGCATTGCAAAAGGGACCACGCTCACAACAGAACACATCAATGATCTAGTTGCGGATCAACATTCTCAAGTTGTTGTCGCCAGATTTGGCGCGGATGACGTTGAGGAAAACAAAGCCGCTACCCGATTGGCAAACGCGATTGTGCCGGTTGCAGAATCTTTGGGGCTGCGTGTGTCAGGTGCTGGGGCAGGTCGGGTCAACCTATATGCAATGCAGGTAGGTATCGTGCTCATCGATGAGGCTGCAGTTATGGCCATAAATGCAATCGACCCGATGATTACAATCGCTACGGTTCCGCAATATCACCGCACAGATACAGACAGTATGGTTGCGACGATCAAGATCATTTCTTATGCGGTTTCTGATAAGGCATTGCTGAAAGCCGAGGCTGCCAGCGGGGTCGCAAGTGGCAGTGCTATACGTGTTTTGCCCCCACACTATAAGACCGCAACTTTGATCGAAACGCAGGTTGGCGATGACGTTCCATCCATAAAGGGGCGCGCTGCGATGCAAGGGCGATTGGACCGATTGGGCGTCGACCTGTTGCCACGAATTGTTGTTGCGCACGACGAAACTGAGATTGCTCAGGCCATGAATGAAGCCAGCGGCGAGGTTGTGTTCTTGCTAACAGCATCTGCGACCTCTGATCCTTTAGATGTCGGACCACAGGCGTTGCGTAAAACAGGGGGTAACGTGACAGGCTTTGGGATGCCCGTCGATCCTGGAAATTTGCTGTTTTTTGGTGATTTGGGTGCCAAGCCAGTGATTGGTTTGCCAGGATGCGCACGATCCCCAGCGTTGAATGGGGCGGATTGGGTGCTGGAACGTCTGATTTGCGGCATAAAACTAACACAGGCCGATATATCAGCAATGGGTGTTGGTGGATTGCTTAAGGAAATTCCAACCCGACCAAAGCCGCGCGCGAGCCCCATCTAAAACATCAGTATTGTTGGGTTTTAAAGTACATCAAGCCATCAGCGCTATTCGGCTAAATTAATCCAGCATCAACCATAAAGTTTGACGCTGTGCACATCGCAGCATCGTCTGACGCTAGAAACAAAACCATTCGTGCAACATACACCGGATCGATCAGATCAGGCAGGCATTGGCGTGCGGCGTGAGCTTCAAGCGTTTCTGGAGTTTTTCTGTCGTTCAGTCATGATCCAGCCTAGGACGACGGTGTTGATCCTGATGCGGTGTTGGCCAAGATCACGTGCCATTGTGCGGGTCAGACCATGCACTGCAGCCTTTGCAGTGGCATAGGCGGGAAATCCACCACCAGCTTCCCACCATGAATTGGACCCCATGTTGATGATAGAGCCCCCTCCAGCTTCAATCATACCCTGCGCAACGGCTTGGATCGCAAAGAACATGTGGCGCAGATTTGTATCCATGCGTTCGTCCCAATATTCAGGCGTCACATCCTGCCAGTTGTGGCGATCATCACGGGCGGTGTTGTTAGCGAGTACCGTAAAAGGGCCCACTTTATTGGCCAGTTCAGCAATCGCAGCCCGCATCTCGGGAATATTGCGTAGATCGCAAAGGACATGGGGCGCACCCGTAGTTTCGGTCACGATTGCCGAGTTCTCAGCATCGCGGTCCAGAAATGCAACCTTTGCCCCTTGGGCTGCAAAGGCTTCGACTGTGATGCGACCAATTCCTGACGCTCCGCCTGTTACAAGGACGGAGGTGCCGTTGAGGCTGGGGTAGGTGGCAAATCGGGACATTTGGAAACCTTCAGGACTAGAAATGAAAAAGGCCGCACGGGGTAGGGTGCGGCCTTCTAGAATTAGGTGTTAAAAGAACTTAGCCTTTAGATGGCAGCTGACCGATCAGCATGACCATCTGGCGGCCTTCCATCTTTGGAAAGTTCTCGACCTTACCTTGTTCTTTGGTGTCTTCGGCAACACGCTCTAACAATTCACGGCCAAGGTTAAGGTGCGCCATTTCGCGACCACGGAACCGAAGTGTGATTTTCACTTTGTCGCCGTTCTCAAGGAACTTGTAAACGTTGCGCATTTTAACTTCGTAATCATTGGTGTCCGTGTTGGGACGGAATTTGACTTCCTTGATCTCAATGATCTTCTGTTTCTTGCGGGCCTCAGACTCACGCTTCTGCGTCTCGTACTTAAACTTGCCGAAATCCATGATTTTACAAACAGGTGGATTGGCGTTTGGCGAGATTTCAACCAGATCCAAGCCAGCCTCTTCGGCCATGACCATTGCACGGGTTGGTGTTACAACACCCACATTGTCGCCGTCTGCGCCGATCAGGCGAATTTCGGGATTGCGGATCTTGTCATTGATGCGTGGGCCAGTGTCACGTTGTGGCGGCGCGTTATGTGGTCTGCGAGCGATGAGATTCGTCCTTTGGTTATTTCATGTTTCTACTTGTGCAAAGTAAACACGGGCGCTGACCACTGCAAGACGCAATATAGGCCATACTGCGCCGAAATGGTGCGTTTTCCCCCTTGCACCTTTCCTTTTGGCCCCTCATTTGACACGTCATAAGGCATAGCGTCAAAACCTGCGTATGCAAGTCTAGGGGACAAAGTTATGAAAAATCTAATATGGATCGTTGTTGCTGCTGTTATCGCGGGCGGTGGCTATATGCTATATTCGGGTGCCAGCCCGAAGGAATTGATCAGTGATGCGGCGGACGCAGTAAATGCTCCGGCAGCACTTGAAGCTGCATCTGATGCAGTAGGCGCGGCAACAGAAACTGCCGCAGCAGCGACCCAAGCAGCAGCAGATGCCGCCACAGCGGAAGCTGCCGCCGCAGCAGCAACAGCCACAGCGGAAGCTGCCGCCGCAGCAGCAACAGCCGCAGCGGAAGAGGCAGCAGAAGCAGCCACAGCCGCAGCGGAAGCAGCAGCAGAGACGGCCGCCGCAGCAGCAACAGCTGCTTCAGATGCAGCCGCAACTGCAGCCGAAACTGCAACAGAGACAGCAACAGCAGCTGTTGAAGGTGCCGCAGATGCATCAACCGCCGTTGCAGATACAGCAACAGAAACCGCATCAACTGCAGTTGAGGCCGTTACAGATACAGCGACTGCTGCAGTAGATACCGCAACGGACACAGCCGCAGCAGCGGTTGAAACAGCGACAGACACTGCCGCTGCCGTTGCCGTTGCAGACACTGCGACAGAAACTGCAACTGCAGCGACTGACGCGGTGACAGGAGCCGTTACTGAAACAACAACTGAAGCAGCGACTGAAACTGCCACAGCCGAGGCTGCAACAGATGCCGCCTCAGGTGGCACGGCAGATTTGCTGTCTGTGGATGGCTTCAACTTGGACAAAGTGTCCGAGATGATTGAGGGCTCAGAAATGGGTGCGTTCCAGAAGACAGCGTTGAAAACTGCGTTGGACAAAGCCAAGGACAATCCAGAAGTTTTGGAAACTGTCTTGGCCAAGATCAAAGAAGCAATGGGTCTCTGATCTAACCTACATAAGATGATCTAAACCGCGCCTGTCATGGGTGCGGTTTTTTCTTGTCTACTGTGTTGGTGGGTGGGAGAATATCGGGCCTTTGGTGTGACGCTTAAGAGTGTGTCTTTGCGATGCCCCAAATAAAGGGCTTTGCCCCCGCGCTGAAGGGGCGCTCCCCCAGAGTTTTTTTGGCAAACTGAAAGCCAAAACCAGCGAGGGAGCAGCGTTATTTTAACCGACGAAGGCTTTTTCGACCACGTAGTGTTTGGGGTTGGAATTTGCCCCTTCTTCAAGGCCGAAGCCTTCAAGGATTTTCTTGATGTCCGTGTTCAGCCCGATGGAACCACAAACCATTGCGCGGTCTGTTTCGGCTGAAATACCTTCAATCTTAAGATCTTTGAACAGCGTACCATCTTCGAGCAACGTGGTGATCCGCCCCATTTTTGGGCTCTCTTCACGTGTGGTTGTCGGATAATAGCGGATTTTGGCGAGGTTTTCAGCGCCGATTAATTCCTGCATCAGCTCGTCTGATTTCAGGTCTGCGATCAGTTTGCGACTGTATTCTAGTTCGGCCACATCACGGCAGGTGTGGGTGATGATGACCTCGTCGTAGTCCTCGTAGGTTTGTGGTTCACGCAGAAGGGACGCGAAAGGTGCAAACCCTGTGCCAGTGGAGAAGAACCAGATCCGTTTGCCGGGCAACAGTGCGTCATGCACCAAGGTGCCGACGGGCTTGGGGCGCATGATGATTTCATCGCCGACTTTGATGTGTTGCAAGCGCGATGTTAGCGGGCCATCTTGAACCTTGATCGAGTAGAACTCCACTTCTTCGTCCCAAGAGGGGGAGGCGATGGAATAGGCGCGCAGCAATGGCTTTTGTTTACCCGTTTCAGGATGCGGTTCGCCCATCAATCCGATCATGACGAATTCGCCAGAGCGAAAGCGCAAGGACGCGGGACGTGTTACGCGGAAAGAGAACAGGTGGTCCGTCCAATGTGTCACGGACATCACGATCTGTGCGTCTGGCAATATCGGTGCTTTGGCGGCGGTTGTTGTATTCACAGGTGTTTGCTCGGTCATAACTAAAAATCACAAGGTCTGATGCCTTGCGCCTTTTGATCTAGGGAATGTGGGATTGTTTGGAAAGGGGGCAATCAGCCGCGCATGTTATCCTCGCATGCGGGCCTGATAGTCGTTGTCTTTCCAATCGGCGCGGAATTGCCATTGTTCTTGGGGTTGACGAGCCGCGAGGTCTTGGGTGATTTCCACCTCATCAAAGCCTGTGCGCCGCGCCATGGCGTATTGATCCGCGATGACATGACCACGGGCGCGCAAGCGACCATTGTAGCCAGCCAAGCGGAGCATCCGTGCGATTGTAAAACCGCGCCCGTCTGCGAAGCTTGGAAAATCAATGCGGATCATTTGCAGTGACGGTGTGATCGCGATGTCGGCAGGGTTGATGTCTGATGGCACATCAAGTGCGATCACATCATTGGAAGCCTCGCCGTACAGCGTATAGCCTTGTTCCCATGTGTCCGAGCTAAAGCCGGTGTCTGTTACAAGAATTGTCATTTCATATCTCCTGAACGCACCATTTTGCCATTCACAAAATGTATGCCGCATTCTTCTTTTTCCGTTTCACGCCAGCGACCTGCGCGAGGATCTTCACCTGACTTAACGGGCGTGGTGCAAGGGGCGCAGCCGATGGAGGGATAGCCCTTTGCCACCAATGGATGGCGTGGCATTTGGGTATCTTTCATGAAACGAACTGTGTCTTGTGGGTTCCATAAAGCAAGTGGATTGACCTTGATCCGCGAAGTGGTTCCATCAAGTTCGAACATATTCAGGCGCGACCGTGTCCCCGATTGGTGACGTTTGCGACCACTTATCCAGCCATCATACTGGGCCAAGGCCTTTTGAAGCGGCGCAGTTTTGCGCAAGCTGCAGCAGGCGTCGGGATTGGTCTTATGCAAAGTCCCGTCAGGATCGTGCTGGTCTGTGTCGGTCGCGCGGATCACGCGCACGTTTGTTAGTCCTAAAAGCGCCGCTACGTTTTCTTGATACTGTAGCGTTTCCTCAAACAGCATTTCGGTGTCGACAAATAGAACAGTGGTTTGCGGATTGATCTGAGCGACCAGTCGTAACAACACCACCGAATCAGCCCCAAAGCTAGACACCAAAGCGACGTTGCCTATCTCGCTGAATGCGGTTTTGATCACTTCGTTGGCCCCAGAATGGGCCAGCCGAGCATTTAGGGTCGCCACACGCCCGTCATTACGCAGTGCGTCGTCAAACGCGGTACTATGCAGCATCGGCTTGTGCCTCTGGGTAAAGGGCGGATTTGAAGGGCGCGAGGCCGAGCCGGCGGTAGGTTTCGATGAACTCTTCGTCCTTGCCTGTACGAAATTCAAGGTAGGCATCCACGATCCGCTCAACAGCTGGAACGATTTCCTTGGCAGAGAATCCAGGACCTGCACGGTCGCCAACTTTGGCTGTTTCTGTGTGATCGCCGCCAAGGGTCACTTGGTAGCTTTCGACGCCTGCACGATCAAGGCCAAGGATGCCAATGTGGCCCACGTGGTGGTGTCCACAGGCATTGATGCAGCCCGAAATTTTGATCTTAAGGTTGCCGATTTCGTGCTCAAGCTTCAGATCATCAAACCGTGTCGCGATTTCTTGGGCAACGGGGATCGAACGGGCTGTTGCCAGCGCGCAGTAATCCATGCCGGGGCAGGCGATGATATCGCTGATCAGGCCGATGTTGGCAGTCGCAAGACCTTGAGTTTTGAGGGCGGCATGAACTGCTGGCAGGTCCGATTTGTGGACATGTGGCAAGATCACGTTTTGCTCGTGGCTGATGCGCAGCTCGTTATGGCCGAATTGTTCAGCCAAGTCCGCCATCAGGCGCATTTGATCAGATGTTGCATCGCCAGGTGTGTCGCCTTGTTTTTTGATGGAAATCGACACGATGGAATATCCGTCCGCTTTGTGAGCGGTCAGATTGGTGTCGGCCCATGAACGGAAAACGGGATCGTTGTGGTATGCGTTTTTGAATGTGACTTCGGACTTCTTCACAAATTCAGGTGCTGCGAATTGGGCTTTGTATTCGGCCAAACGCTGCTGATCGATGCCAGAGAATGTGCCTTTGACAACTGCAAAGCGTTCGTCGACTAAGCGACGGATTTCTTCGATGCCGTGCTCGTGCACAGTGATCTTGATCCGCGCCTTATATTTGTTGTCGCGACGTCCGATTTGGTTCCAGACAGACACGATACTTTCAATATAAGGCAGCAGGTCTTCTTGGGGCAGGAAGTCAGTGATGACTTTGCCAATCATCGGCGTGCGGCCAAGACCACCACCAACGATCACCTCAAAACCGGCAAGACCGTCTTTTTCAACCATGCGCAGGCCAATGTCATGGGCACGGGTCACAGCGCGGTCATTTGGTGAACCAGTCACGGCGACCTTGAATTTGCGCGGCATAAATTGAAATTCAGGGTGATCAGTAGACCATTGGCGGATCAATTCGGCTACTGGACGCGGGTCGGCGATTTCATCCGCAGCAGCACCCGCGAAGTGGTCCGCTGTCACGTTGCGGATAGTGTTGCCAGAGGTTTGGATGGCGTGCATTTCGACCGATGCCAAGGCGCCCAAAATATCTGGCACGTCCTTTAATTCTGGCCAGTTGAACTGAATGTTTTGGCGCGTGGTGAAGTGGCCATACCCTTTGTCCCATTTGTCAGCGATGAAGGCGAGTTGGCGCATTTGGCCACCGTTTAACGTGCCGTAAGGAATGGCTACCCTCAGCATGTAGGCATGCAGCTGCAGGTACAGACCGTTCATCAGGCGCAATGGCTTGAATTCATCCTCAGTCAGGGAACCGTCGATACGACGTTCCACTTGGGACCGAAATTGCGCGTTGCGGGTGTCTATAAAGGCAGTGTCGAATTCATTGTAGGTATACATCTTATGCGACCTCTCGTTTACCGTGGGCGTAATTTGATGGGCCTTTGGCCCGGAATGCTTCGCGAAAATGGGTGGTTTCGGGCGCTGTGCCCTCAATGCCTACGTCCATCAGATAGACGCCGACCACTTCGCTGATGTGTTGTGAACCGTCGATCAGGCGCAGATCGGCATCTGCTTCATCCGTCAGAACTTCGGCGTCGGCCAAATCGCGGCTCCAACCTGTAGCGGTTTGATAGATCACGTCGCCTTTGAGTAGATCATT
>Ga0307996_1000284_pt1 | contig 13403 bp, 20 predicted proteins | sample Davwhametageno35_FD_203143 | JGI IMG/M metagenome (GOLD analysis project Ga0307996, IMG submission 203143) | Marine microbial communities from Davis Island wharf, Antarctic Ocean - #35 | ecosystem: Environmental > Aquatic > Marine > Unclassified | place: Antarctic Ocean: Davis Island wharf...
TTGCATTAGTTTTGGATCAACTACTTCATTTTGTCCTTTATGATAAACTTTATCATTATAAAACCATTGGCAAAATGTCCGAGTGTCTTCGCTCATAAGACTTGTGTAAATTAAATTGTTGCGGCATTTACCAACACCTGGAACGTCATTCCAGTAGTAATTATATTTCATATATATAATGCCTCGGCTTTGTATTTTTCTAAACTGCGATTAATTAATGCAGCGTGTTTTTCGTTATCTATAATGCCAGCAGTAGTTAAGATTATCTTTGGTCTATGTGTTTCTGTTGCGCCATGCCATACATCGTTGTTATTAAATGCAAAGCAAGGACGCTGCATTGTTGGATAATACTTTTCTCCGTTTTCTTTTTTACTAAAATAAAATGTATTATGTTTTGGATCTGTTAAGTAAATTGTATAACGTCTAGGTTCCAACGGATTATGGGGGTCGTGCGCATCTTGATGATTTGGAATAGGTCCTAGTTGATAAAGCATACCACTTACAGTTAGTTGTTTAAATGGTAACTGTCTAATACAATTTGCAAGACTAGGAAATGTTTCTTCAAAGCCAGGATGAAAGAATACTCCTTTGTTTACTCCATCAGTTCTGCGATTGTCCCACATTTCTTTATCAAATCTACGCCAGTCTTTAGGTTCCTTACAAGTCGAAGTCATTGCCCATGCATGACGATTTGATGTTAACTCCCAATAATCGTCGTCTAATAACTTATGATCTTCGAACCATTGTAGCAGAACATCTTCATCAGGCCATTGTACATCAATGTCTATAGGTAAGTATGCTAGATGTTTCATATAGTGCCTTCCAAAGATAATATTTCTTTGAGCTTATCTTGTTTTAATCTAAAAATAATAGTAACTCTATCTTTGTTACTAGGATTAAATGTATGATGCGGCTGTGTAGTGTTCAACAAATAAGCACTACCATCTGCAACTAGTTCATAGCCTTTGTCAAAGGTTATTGCAGGGCCGTTAGTGTAAATAGGCAACCAAACAGTGTATTCGTCATCAGCGTCAGTATGCTCGGTAACTTTCCCGCCTGGAGGCTGAACACTTACACCCCACCGATATCCAAAAGGCATTTTATCCTGTAAACGTCTAATTATACCAAATGCTAGTTCTGTATTTCGATACTCTACAGTTTTGTGTTTACTAATATTCCAAGGAGGACAAGGTATTGTAATGTCTTTTAAGTTGCTTTGTATAGCCCACCCATGTGTTAGTAAATTAGCAGGGTCTTCGTAAGCAGCATCTCGCCATTGCTCGACAATATCTGCGCCACATTTTGCCCAACTCCAATCTAAATGCTGGTAGTCTGTATTTAATTTGTCATAATATTGTCGTAGTTCGTTAATATCTAATTTAAAATTTAGTTTTGTTACAGTATTATCCAGCATTTAACTACTCCTAAACATATTTAAGTAAATAACTTATAATGGGATACAGATACGATTTAACAAATACACACGTTGAGATTTATTACAAGTCTACACCCGAGTTCGAAAAAGCAAGAAATTTATGCTTAAAAGAAGAGAATTGGTTACGTAATAACTATACTAAAGATAATTTAAAAGTAGAAGAACACACAGGCTACGGTGTACTTTACCAAACTAGCACGGGAAAGCCTATGGTAATGGGAGGTGTGTTTAACGATAGTAGATATCCTCCTAATGTTGCTAAACAAATTAACAGACTATACACCTTTCCAGACTTTAGAATGACTGCTACAGATATGACAGACGGTTTTCGTTGTACATGTAAACTAATAGATGCACTAGAAGAAGTAAATACGTATGAAGTGTACTTAATCACAATGCAAAATCGTCCTGCAAGACCTAACAGAGGATTTTGGAAAGTATGGTGTAAGCACATGGACATTGCCAGTGAAGGCGCATGGGCATTAGGAACAAATGGATATATACAAACTTGCCCGTGGCCCGTACAAAAGTGTTGGCAAAATTTTGTATGGAAAGAGACAACACAAGGTGCCTTTGACAACTGGGCACCAAAGACAATTACTCATGCTGAATGGAGTAAGTTAGAGGAAGGCAAATGAATTTAAACACCAAAGTAAGACTGTTACAAGGATTCAATCACGTAGTAACCATACCGGCAGTTGTATATGCAGTGTACACACAACAGTATTACCTATTTGCAATTGCTGCAATTTCTTGGTTAATTATTGGACCTATTAGCAGTGTTATAACTCTGCATAGATTACTAACACATAGAAGTTTTAAAACATACCCTTGGTTAGAAACTATACTAAGTTACATTAGCGTTATTAGCACAGTAGGACCTACAATGAGTTGGGTAGCTTTACACAGACAACACCATGCACAATCAGATAGAGAAGGCGATCCGCATAGTTCGTGGGCTGATGGCAAGTTTAATTTTAAAGAAGCAATTAAAGTTTGGCTAGGATACGATTGGAAAGTACCAGCTATCCCAGTAAGGTATATTAAAGACTTGATGCGTAGTCCTACACATAAGTTTATCTTTAAAAACTACTTTAAAATTATATTTGCATTTTCTGCTGTATTACTATTAATAGATCCTGCACTATGGTTATTTGCATATGTTGTTCCTGCAAGCATGACAGTGCATCTAATAGGCGTAGTTAATGTGCTTGGACACTATCATGGTTACAGAAATCACGAAACAAAGGATCATAGTTCTAATAGTTGGATTGCTAACATTGTTAGTTTAGGTGAAGGATGGCATAACAACCATCATGCAAAGCCTGCAAATTATCACACTGGAGAAAAATGGTGGGAGTGGGACTTAATGGGATCATTAATTAAATTAATTAAGATTGACTAATGGGTACATTTTATATAGAAAAGCCTGAACTAGCATATGTCCATGTTCCTAGAACTGGCATGGCAATGAAGAAGGTTATCTCAGATTGGTTACATCCTAACTTTAATGTACTATCTCACGTAGATTGGATGGTTGATCATCCGCACTTAGGCATGGTACGTGAACACTATCCAAATGCTAAGACAATAACTGTAGTACGCAACCCGTGGCAAAGAGTTTTTAGCTTATACCGCAAAGTGTGTGACGAAGGATATTGGTTAGACTGGAATGGACAAACTGTACTAGAACTAAAGCCTATCAATGAATGGGTTGCTGACTATTGCAATCCTGATATACCTTTTGAATTTCCAAGATGGTTTAATCGCTTTACGAATCAAGTAGACTTTATTAATGTAAACAACGAATGGGTTGATTATATATGTAAAGCAGAAACCCTAGAAGAAGATTTAAAAACTGTACAAGAGTACTTAGGTTGTAACTTGCCATTACCTAACATTGTAGGATACGATCATTGGGAGTTCAAAGAGCATCTCAATAGCGCAAGTATTGCAGCCATAAAAAAAGTCCACGCACGAGACGTAGACTTTTTTAATTATAAAGTTTAGTTATTAGTTTAGGTCTACCCAGGCTGATCCAGTGTAGCCTTGGAACTTAGTACCTGTTGTATTAAACACCATCATACCTGCTGTTGGAATAGTAATTGCTGCATCTCTAGCAGTGTTGTCAGCATATACGCCAGGCTTAATGAATGATGTAGTTTCAACTGGTTTATTTCCAGTTAGTATGTTGTTCCATCCATCTGTACCGTGATAATAACTTAATCCAGCAAGTGTAGTATCGTATACTATTGTGCCTTGTAAACCAAATCCGCCACTTACTTTAGCAAGTAGTGAATTTTTGACTGTAGTTGTTATGCCTAGTGATTGAATTGCTGGTGCAGTAAATACTCCGTTTGATTCTAAACGAGCAAACGAAGTGTTGAATGTGCCGTTGTCATCTCGTATACTAAAATCTATTCTACCTGGTGTCGCTTCCGTACCAACAGTATTTTCAGATACTCCGATATTTATAACTGCTTGTGTTTTATAAGCAGCGCCATCGTATCCTTCGCCTGATATTGACAATATTGAATCGCCAACAACAACAGTAGTAGGAGCAGCAAGTGTTCCTCTTGAAGTTGTAGTACGGTGTACTGGACCTTGTTCAATTCCGCCCCCAACAGTTTGAGATACTAACTTTACCCCTGTTGCTGTTGTTCGTACTACGTTTGTATTGCTCTTAAGATCTAAAATGCCTTCTGCTGTAACACTATTTGTACTAGTTGTAGAAGCAAGAATTGACTGAATAGTAATAGTATTGCCAACTCCGTCTACTATAAGTGTACTATCATCAGCAAATAAACTACCAGACATGTCTCCGTCAAATGTACCTGTGTGTGCGCCATTTGCGTTTCCTGTTACATTACCAGTCACGTTGCCTGTGTGCGTACCTGCTGTATCACCTGTTACATCACCAACAACTGCGCCAGTGTGCGTACCTGCTGTATCACCTGTTACATCACCTGTTACATTACCAAAAAAGTTACCAGTAACATTATTGTTATCAGTGTTGACAATAATAGTACTGTCATCGCCTGCAATATTAATTTTATAAGTTTGTTGTTCATTGAAGAAATCACTAATTGGTCTTGAAGACCAATTTGCACCGTCAAATACTACCGCATCACCATTTAATGGTGAACTTGAAACAGATACTCCGCTGAGTTCGTTTAGTGTAAGTACACCAACTCCTGGAACAGATATAGCTTCCCATTTGTTAGATGCGCTAACATAAGTTAGTACATCGTTATTAGATACACCCGTTAAATCAGTGTCAGTAAGTGAATTCAACGACAAAGATCCGCCTCCGCCAGCACCTGTAACTAAGGTACCACCAACAGTAGAACCGTCACCTGCGTATAGTAACTTAGTGTCAGTAGTGTAAATTAACTCACCTTCTACTGGTGTTATCAGTTGACGTTCACTATCTGTGCCGCGTCTTAGACGTAATGCCATGTGTTATACTCCTAGAATATCTTATTACTAGTATTTATACATTTTCAAAGATTACCATCAGTCTATTTTCGTTTCTTCATAAAACTTTTGGTTCTCTTCTTAACATCAGCTACTACTTTGGAAGTGTTCAATCTAAAGTCAACATGTGAGATTTCGTCATTATATTGCTCAAGAAAAGTTTCTAAACTATTTTCAATTATGTTAACATCGCCGTCGCCTACAGACGACTGCTGATCCAAGTCAATTTCCCATATCTTACCATCATGAAAGTGTACATGTATGTTGTGTATGTATTCTATAGGAACTGCTTTAATCTCAACATCGCCGAATATTTCTGGCCAGTGCTTAATTACTTCGGGTGGTAATTTATTTTTAGGCACTAGCAGCAGTCTTCTTAGGTGCTGCTTTCTTTTTAGTTGGAACTAGTTCTTCTGCTTGTCTACGTAACTCTGCTGCTTCCTTGCTCAACCGGTCTGCATCACTGCGGAACTTCTTAGCAAGTGTTTCGTCTGTAATTACACCGTCATCTGCAACAGGTGCAACACTAGGAGCAGCCGCTGCCATTTCACTAGCAGTCATTGCTGGCGCGGATGATTGTTGTACAGTTTTGCCGTCATTGCCTGTAACTGCTAAGTCGTTAACTGTAACTCCACGCTGTGCTGCAATAGCTTCGTTGAGCTCACTTAGTTTAATAGATGAGTTTTGATTAGGAATCATTTCAACATCAGCTGTTTTAACTTTAATCATCTTACCAGTTGTGTGGAAACGTGCAAGCATGTTGCTGCCGTCTGATAGTTGTGTACGCATCATAACAGTTGCTAAGTCATCTGCTTGTTGGCCAGATGCAGACTCAACTAACTTGATTAGTGAATCGTGATCGCCTGCTTCTAGGTTTTCAGTTGTTACTACAACGCAATGATCTGGATCACCAGGCAATACTTTGTATGCGACAATTACTCTACGCTGATTGTGTGCCATTCGGCCTACATGTTTAAGTGCTGCCATGTTATGCTCCTTGTGCCGGCTGCTGTTGTGCAACGGCTGCTAAAAATGTTTCTAGTTTACTGTAAGTTTGTCCTACAGTCATCATCTCATTAGGCTTAAAAGCGCCACGTTGACTAGCAACATCAATGATACTTTTTAATGCTTGTAAGTCCTGTACAGTTAAGTCCGGGCCTTGTTGTTCTGTTGCTTGTTCTGCTTCCATCTCTGGTGCAGTTACTTCAACGTTTGTATCTTCGCTCATAAATGTTCTCCTTGTATAGTATATATGCGTACTTTATTTATTTGTACTTTAAATGTGGACACGCTAACATGAAATAACTCATGTCTTTTGTTTCTTCAAAACCGACAGTTAATACTTGAGTTAACTTGTTATTACTGTCTAAGCTTACGTTCTTACCAGCATAAAATCTGTTCTTTAAATGCTGTTTAATCCATTTAATTAAACTGTCTTCCAAATTATATGTCATAGGTAAATTAACGTACTCAAAGTGTGGCGGAGCCGATTTGACTTGCCTCACTTCAAATACATTTAATGGATTAGGTGTTTTATTTTTTATCATGCAGCCGCATCGTAGTGTACTGATGTACCAAACGGTCCTTCTAAGTTCTTATCACGGTTGCTGTGGATAACAAATACTGTATCACAGTAGTCTGGATCACCCCAGCTATCCCATGCATACCCATCTGTAAACATAATAAGCTTCTTAGGAACATAGTCTTGATCTTTCATGTATGTCCAGTTAGCCATAAAGTCAGTGCCGCCGCCGCCCATTAGTTCGTAGTCTAACAAGTCTTTGCCATCGTTTGCAGCGAAATCTTCTTCATTGTATACGTCTGTGTCAAAGCACCATACTTTAATATTATAGTCTGGAAACTCGTCCATAATACCTTTAACTTCTCCTAGGAAGTCTTTACCTTGTACTTCACCAATTGAGCCGCTCATGTCTATACAAACAGCAACATCAATAGTGTCTTGGAAGTCCATGCTAGGTAATATAGCACCGCTCATTTGTCCTTTGCGTGAAGGACGACTAAATGTATAATCGCTTCTAATTGAACTTTGTACTGACTGCCGAATAATTTCACGCCAGTTCATCTTAGGCTCTGTAAGTTCTTTAATCATACGTGCAACTGCGCCTGGAACATTACCTGCTCCTGCACTCTGTGCCGCTGAAATCATATTCTCTTTGATCTCATCTTTAATTTGTTTTACTTCTTCTTTGCTGTACTTAGGCTTAGACTTGCTAGTAGCATTTCCGTTAACATCCTTACCAACTTCGCCATCGCTAACACCTTCGCCATCGTCTTCTGAGTCGAGGTGCTCGTCTAGCATTTCACCTAATTGCTTTAAGTACTCTTCGCCCATCTCTTTTGCTTTTTCGTATACATCATCATATACTTCTTCGCTTGTCCAGCCTTCATATTTAAAGTCCTGGTAGCATTGTACAATACTTGGTATAGTACCAATACGATCACGTACTAGTGTATTGTTTACAATATAGTCTGCGCTAATGTTATAGATCATAGGATCACGGTCATCTCTACGACCCATGTGATCAAATACCATATGCAAAATTTCGTGTGCAACAACAAACTCAATCTCTTTATTATTCATCGCATTAAAGAATTGTGTGTTGTAGTACAAATTACGACCATCAACGGCAGCAGTACCAAGCCACTCATCTGCTGCAATAATACGCAAACGTGTAGCCATGTTGCCAAAGAAAGGATGACGCAATAGCAAACCAATACGTGCCGTAATAATACGGTCCATAACTTCTACACGCATCTCTTCTAATGCTTCTGGAGTAATATCTGGGTCCGGAGTAAAGTTTTTTAGTTCACTTTGTGTATCTTTAGTAGCCATTATCGACGCCCCTTTGTTAACTTATACATATATTATAGCACTGATTAGTATATATGTCAACCTTTAATACTGGTCTTCATCATCACCAGACATCTTTTCTTTGGACCATTCAGCAGTTGCAGTAATATCCTTACCAAGTCCGCCTACAGTTGAACAAGCACCTAGTGCCATTGCCATTAGTACGATTAAAAATAATTTCATTTGAATCTCCTATTATTAAGCTTCTTGTGCGGCTTTAATATACTTACCATAACGCTCATGGAATTCATCAAAACACGCTACTTCATCTGGATCAATGGGCAAACCGTACTGTGTTAGTGCAAGCTTGATGCCCATAACAACTAGTTCAGTATCAAAGTTATCCATTGAAAAGCGCAGGAAGTTGTTCACTTTGTCATCGAACTTCTTGTCGCCTGCGTCACACGCTTCTTTAAGTTCATAGCATAAGGACACAGTTAGTGAGTACATAGCACTAATCTCTTTGGAATTCATCTCTTTTACTTTGCCTGCTAGGATGTCAGTTGGATTAGGCATGCTAGATGCAACTTTACGGTGCGCCATAAACTTAACTGCTAGTCCTTCACCAACTGCACCTGCTACTAAGTCAGTAGTAGTTGCTTCGTCTAGGTCATCGTCTAGCAATTCGCTAACAAAAGACCAACTACGAGGAGTTGCAAAGCTACGGCTTGAACTCTTAGGATCAAAGTCATATAAGTCTTTCTTTGCAAAGGTTAAGTAGCCAATAACGTCTGTGTTGATGTTGTTGTTAACACTCCACTGGAACCAGTCGTCAAAGTTAACAGAAAGTTCTAAGTGGATAAAGCGGTTAGCTAACGGAGCAGGCATCCTATAAGTAACACCCTTGTCAGCTTCACGGTTACCAGCCGCAACAATCATTACGTTGTCTGGTAGCTTGTAAGTGCCTACACGACGGTTAAGAATTAGTTGATATGCTGCCGCTTGCACACTAGGTGCTGCTGAGTTCATTTCGTCTAGGAATAGTATAATGTGATCAAATTGAGCAGCAAACTCTTCGCTTGGTAATTCACTAGGCGCACCCCACACCATAGTACCTGAGTTGCTGTCGAAGTATGGAATACCTTTAATATCTGTAGGTTCCCAAAGCGACAAACGAATGTCAATTAAATGTGAATTTGAAAAAGTGTCACAGATCTGTGATACAATATCAGATTTGCCAATGCCCGGAGCTCCCCAAAGGAAGATAGGACGTTTCTTTTTTAGTGCATGGGTAATACTGTTTTTTGCGCCATTTGGACTAACTGTGCGAGTTGAAGTATCCATGGTGTGTTCCCTCTTTGTTTAGTGCTTTATTTAAACTATACATATATTATAGCACCATTACAGCATTTGTCAACCATTTTCTAAAAAAAGAACCTATTACAAATCAATAGGTTAGGATTTTTTTTGTCTATTAACTGCTTTTGTTAAGCCATATTTGCGCAAGTCGCCACTAAAAAGGGTGAGTTCAACTGCTTTCTTTTCGTTAGTTACTACAATACTTCGGTTTGTTAGATAGTAAGGACAGTCAATGAACTTGTCGAGGTGGATAATAACTTGGGTAGATAATGGTACATCTCTTGGATATGGTATGTCATATGTTGCCAATTCTATTAAGGTTAGCACATCAAACCCCATCTCTGTTAGTCGCAAGCCGCCTGAGTTTTTGTCTCTGTTGTTTTTCCACCAAAGTGGCATATACTCTTTTACGGCTGTTTCGTTTGTACTTTTGCCAAGTTCTTTCAGAAAGAGCTTAGTATATGTCTCTTTCCAGTTCATACTTCAGTAACTACTTCGCCCGAAGTAAGTTTATATACTGAAAAGTCTTCACATCTAAACAGTTCGTTTAACTTTTTAGCAAGATTATGTGCATGACCTGGATTACTAAAGCTAGTCTTCTTATATTTAGGACCAGGGTAATTAGTAAGCGCATTTGCACTTTTAAGATTAAATGGCTTTTCTTGATGAAATACTGCCCATATAGCGTCAGCTTCTAGAACTTGCTCGCTCTTATAGGTTTTATTGTTTATATTTTCTAATATAACTGTTGGCTTTGGCCTACTCATATGCGTAATTCCTTTTAATTAACTACGCATATATTTATCTTTTTGAAAAGTTATCTACGTACTTAAAACTTAGAACCGCCATCTAAATTAATCTGAATAACTTCATCGTCGCTGTTGTTAGACTGCGCAACTAATAGTTCAAGGTCACCATGTAAGCGACTCATAACAGCACCTAATGTAAACGCTAAAGTCTTTGCAGTAGCAATATCTAGTTTAACTTCTCTTGCACGACTTTGTTCAGCAGCCTTTACAGCATTTAAAAATTGCTGTAAAGGGATTGTGTTTAATGGTTCAACATTTGGCACGACGAAGCTCCGATCTCATTTCCATTTCTGTTTTAAACGGGCCTTTAGATTGGTACCGTTCAATAGTAATCAGTTTAGGACAAAAGCTTTTAACCCAGCCTTTATCAAAGCGGATAATATAATACCCTGCACAATATGCACTCTTTGACTTGCCAGATTTAGTAAACAATGGTAGTTTACGTTTTACATCATACATTGTGTTATGCGGATTAACGCTTGTAGGAAATCCATGTACAATAAATTGTTGCTCATCTAACGTTACTATTTCTTCAGTAGATTCGTTCCATACAATGTCAGTGCCAAACCGTTGTTTCATTTCTCGCTTGTTATCAAAGAAACACGTTTCGCCTGTGGAAGAGAACATATACCTGTCATCATTCCATGACATTGTTCCTATACGTTGTTCGTTGTTTTCGATAATCCAAAACTTATCTTTTAATACTGGTTTTGCTTTTAATGTCATTGTGCTTCCTTTAAGTAATTGTTTGTGATAAGATTATAGATTTCATTCATAATAGCAGTATACCCATGCATAGTAGGATGTTGGCAAAATGCATACTCATTTTTAGGAACAAACTCTTTGAATGTAGAATATTTTAAATTTGCATGCATATTGCTTTTATGATTGTTTAAAGTATGAGATTCGCCAAAGGCGTTTCCGAACAAGAAATGATAATTATTGCTTTTACAAAATTTCTCTACACATTTAATATAGAAGTTAGTTTCTAATTGTGCGTCATTTGAGCTGGGTTTTAACGTTTTTTGTACTAGTTTATACATTGGTGTGTCAGTATTGTAAGATTGAATTTCCCCGTCAACATAAAAACTTGGTCTGTGCGGGTCACTTAGTAACCAAATAACAAATACATTGTTGTACTTTTTACATAGATCGTCTGGTATAGAATCAAACAGCAGTTTTGCTTGGCCGCTATTAGATTCTCCACCACTCGACAAGTTAATTAAATCCCATCCTAATTTATCGGTTAGCTGTTTTGGCCAACAGTTTTTAGCAAACGAATCTAAGCTTAACGGGTACAGTCTATCCATTTTAATTTCTTTACGACTCAGCTGATCCAATGCCGCATCGTCGTAACATCCTACACCAGCAGTCCAGCTATCACCTATCGAAATTAACAAATTCACACAGGGTACCTTGCTTGTAATGGTTCTGCATAAGCCTGTGCCTGGTCTGCAATACGTTGCATATCCCACTTTGCACAGAACTTCATAAGACGCAAGCCTACTTGACTAATGTCTTTAGGCGTTGCATGTTCTGCAATAGTTGTATCAATAATCTCTCTAATATCTGCAGGTTGTGCAGTCAAGTCACATAGTACAACATTGCGATTGTAATCATCTAGCACACGATGTTCTACACCTTCATGATCAGTCCAGCGTTGTAACATCATATTATTCCAGTTGTAACCTTTAGTACCTTTATCTTCATAAGCTTCAATAAGACCAACTTTATTCTTAGTACCTTTCTTGCGTACACCAGGATAAGCACTAAACACGTTATCACTAGTATCACCACGCATACACTTTTCAAACAACATAAAGTCAGGCAACGGAGCAGGCTTCCGCTCTTGTGTCTTCTTTTCAATAACAGGCGAGCCGTCATCGTTAAAGTAGCCTTTAGGTGTAATAGTTACGTTAGCAACACCGTTGTACTGTGTGCAATTAGGGCCTACTAGTTGTGCAAAGTCGCCGTCTGTACTAATAATAACACAATGATCATCAGGGTGTGCTTGTACCCAACCTGCAATAAGATCATCTGCTTCTAGTTGCTTGTGTTGCATAACAGTACAGTTAGTCTTGTCTGTAACAAAGTTCTTAAACTCGTCGAAGATCTCCCAAAACGCTTTATCGTCTTCACCTTCGGACACAGTCATCTTATCACGTGCAACTTGCCTGTTACGTTTGTAGGGCAAGTAATAGTCCTTGCGCCAGCTACGACCTTCTAAGCAGAATACAACGTGATCTGCGTTAAAGTCTTTCCAAGCCTTTTTAATACTGTTAAGTGTGATATGTAGTGCCATGCCTACCTTCGTGTCAATATCGCCACGTACTACATGCCGAGCGCGAAAGAAAGTATTAGCTGTGTCTACTAGTACATAAGTTGCCATTGTATTGCCTTTTATTGTGTTAATTTATATACAGTATAACATTAATTGCTATTGCTGTCAACCAATGAATTATAAATCTCTTTATTGATAAAAGAGATTGAATTTAAATTAGCATTATTTGCATTATTTGCAAGCCTTAAATCAAATGCAATACTTATTCGTAAGTCTTCACTAAATTTTGTTGTACCGTGTGTAAGGTACGTTGGAAATATAGTTAATCCACCTTGTGTATTATCAAACTCATATGTCCTGTTCTTATCGTATGGAGGAACATAATATGTTTTAGTGTCATAATTATCTACATGATAATTGCCACTTAAATATACGTCATGTCCAGCACCGTGATAATGTTCTTTAATATCTTGATCTTTGCGTAAAATATTAAACCAACAAACAATGTCAAGTTCTTTAATACTTGTTTGATCAGCCTGTACGAAGTTTAAATACGAAATTCTAAAGAATGTTAATAGCTGTTGTAGTTCAGGAAGTTGATCTGCATAATTAAACAAGTTGTATTGTCCAAACCTACTGGTGACACTTTCTTCACCTAATCCAGTGTCACCGTCGCTATTGCCTGGCAAGTCCAAGAATTGTTGTTCGTTCTCAACTAGCCAATTTCTTATTTTAACATTTTCATCTGCAGCTTCCCACACTGACTGGAATAGCGGTATATCCCAGCCGGGAGAATAGCTAGTTTCAGGATGCTCACTTTTTAATCTTATAAGGTTCATGATACTTCGCTTCTTCCTTTAGCAATAGGAACTACGTTAATATGCCCAGCTGCACGAGTTGTATCTCCACCTTCTTCATCTAACATGTTGTACACAATGTCACGGAACCATCTATCTACAATCTCTTCTTCAGGATCATTCTCTACACCGTAACCTGCTGCAATAAGTTGTGCAATAAAGTATTCATTCCAGTCAAGTTCAAAGAAGCCGTTACGCACATTCTCTTCGTTAACTTTAACATCGATAACATTTACCCAAGGCTCTTTTTTGCGTGTGTGATAGTCTTTAGGATCACGTTGTTTAAGAAGTTCCATCTTTTCAGCTTCTACTTGTGCAACATCTTCAGCTAACTTTGCTTCTACTTTGTCTTGTCCTGTTAATTTCTTAATAA
>Ga0307996_1000285_pt1 | contig 13393 bp, 18 predicted proteins | sample Davwhametageno35_FD_203143 | JGI IMG/M metagenome (GOLD analysis project Ga0307996, IMG submission 203143) | Marine microbial communities from Davis Island wharf, Antarctic Ocean - #35 | ecosystem: Environmental > Aquatic > Marine > Unclassified | place: Antarctic Ocean: Davis Island wharf...
CTATTTTAAAAGTAATTTGCAGAGAATTGGAAATGAATTTTGATGAGGTTAAAAACAGAAAGACAAGGAAAAAAGAATTTGTATATGCAAGGCATTTGTACGGTTACTTTTGCAGAAAATACACAATTGAAGGATTTGAAAAAATAGGAGAGTTTATAAAGAAAGACCACGCAACTATTATTCATTCAAATAAAACGATAGAGAATTGGATTGAAGTAGACAAAAGTGTTTCAGTATTATGTGGAATTTTACATAATATTTTCAATTCTAAAATGATTAATTTAAAAGAATATGAACTGGATGAAATTGGCAAAGAAATAATTTTGAAATACCAATAATAATTTATATATTTAGAAATGCAAAAACAAAAATTAAATTTAGTCGAGAACTCAATTAATGCTTCGGGGAATTATACCAAACCAGAATTTTTAAAGTTATTTTGGAAGCACACAAAAGAAGAAATAAAAGAACTTGCAAAAGTTGAGTTAAAAATAGTAAAAGAATTTGTTACAATAGAGCTGGAGGGATGGAGCTATTGGAAGAACAAAGAAACGAGATTAAAACAAATAATAAATGAAAGAAATTATTGAGAAATTAAGGGATGATAAAGAATATTATAATGGAGTAGGTAAGAAATATTTATCTAATTCAAATATATATGCTTTATTAAACAATCCAAAGGATTACGGTCTTGGAGGGGGTGGAGATACTCCAATATTCGCAAAAGGTAGATACTTCCATCAATTAATACTTGAACCAGAGAAAGCAGTTAAATGGGATTTTGTGGATGTTTCAACAAGGAATACAAAGGCATATAAGGAATTTGTAAAAGAAAATGATTTACCTTTTGCTTTATTACAAAAAGAAAAAATTGAGATTGAAAGCTGGGTGGAAGAAATGAGAGCCAATGAAAGGATGAACGATATAATCTCTTGTCCTGAGAATGAGTTTGAAGTCCCAGCTATTGGTAAAATAAAAAACCGAATGTGGAAAGGGAAAGCAGACATAATACATCCAGATATGATTGTAGATTTAAAAACTACTGGAGACATAAACAAGTTTAAATATTCTGCAAAAGCATATAATTATGACAGTCAGTGCTACATATACCAACAATTATTCGGTAAGCCTTTAGTGTTTTTTGTGGTGGATAAAGTAAACAAAAAATTAGGTATATTCAAGCCAACAGAAGATTTCATACAAGGTGGAGAAAGAAAGGTGGAAAAAGCTATTAAAGTTTACGATAAGTTTTTTGGAGAAAATAAAACTGAGGACATAAACCAATATTTAATAGAGAAAGACTTGTATTAATAGATAAAAATTATTATCTTTATAAAAGTAGGATGCTCCTACCTATTTAATTTAGGAGCGTGATAAAAACATATAATAAGATGGCAAGATTAAACCGACCAACAAACGAAACAAGCAATCCAGTTGCTAAGTATTTAAACTGGAAATCAAATGACAAATGCTTTAGTTACTACGACAAAGCGAAAGGAGAAAACGTAAAGGTAGAATTACCTATTAAATTTCTATTCTTAGAACATTACCACACCGTAAAAGGTTGGAACGATTCTTCTGAAAGTGGAATCTACTCAAATGAAGTTTACTCAATAGGGAAAGAACCATTAAACGTAAAAGCCTTCAAAGGTGGAGAACTTGGAAGTGGATTGTATAAAGAAATAAAAGAGCAGATTAAAAATGCTGGAGCAGTTTACCACCGTTCTGTATATGCTATGTTAGAGGGTGGAGAGCTTGTAAACTTCCAACTTAAAGGAATAGGAGTAAAAGCATATTCGGACTTCTATAACGATAACAACCACTTACTGGATAACCAATGGATAGAAGTTAATTCTGCAAAGGAGGACAAAAAAGGTTCAATTAAGTTTTCAAGTCCTGAGTTTACCATTGGAGGAAACATTACAAAAGCCGAAGATAAATTAGCTAATGATTCAGCTAAAAATCTTCAAGATAAAATGGATTCCTATTTTGGGAGAAAGGAGGTTGAAGAAGAAAAATCATTTTCCGAAGAAATATTCTAAATTCGAATATAGAATACAATCCCTTTCATTAATTTGGAGGGGATTTTTTTTTAATTGTTTTAAAATTATTTAGGCTTTTCCCCTTACCCTTTAAGGAATAAAAAAAAGAAAGTTTATAGGGGGGGGTATAAAAGGTATAAGTAATGTTAAAACAATTTAAAACCCTTTGTTAACAACAATAATAGGTAAATTATTTTTATTATTTATATTTTTTGATTATATTTAAAAATAATTAAAACCAGATACTAAATGAAAGAAACCATAATAAGTGTATTTAAGGACTTATACAAATCAAAAGATGTTCCATATTCATTAACTTTTGAAAATGTTTTATCCAGAATAAAAGAAGGGAAAAGCAAGAGTAAAATTGATTTAATAAGGAGTGGAAACAAAGGGGTTAAAAACTCTTTACCTTGTATATTATTTTCTGGAGAGTTTAGTCAAAGGAACTCAAATAGCTTAGTTAGTCATTCAGGATTAATGGTAGTTGATTTTGATAAGTATCCGAGTACTGACGAAATGAATAAGCATTTAAACCTTCTAAGGGACAATAAACACTTTGTTACCTTATTTATCTCTCCAAGTGGAAATGGTATTAAAGGGGTTGTAAAGATTCCTAAATGTGATAAAGTAGAACATCCAAAATATTTTAAAGAGTTTCAAAACCAGTTTAATTATGATTATTTTGATATATCTAATTCAAATATTGATAGAGTTTGTTTTGAATCCTATGACGAAAACATATATATTAATTGGGAAGCTGAAACATTTAAGCCTAAATTAATAGATGAGGGGTTTTCAGTAAACGAAAAAACTCCTTTACTTCCTTTATCTGATGAAGCTAAAATTTGTGAAATAATAGTAAACTTTAATTGGAGTAAGGATTTTGTAAAAGGAGAAAGAAATAATTACATTTTTGATTTAGCTGGTTCATTTTGTGAATATGGAGTAACAGAATACTTTGCAGAAAACTATATATTTAACAATATAGTTTATGGAGATTTCTCAGAATTAGAAATGAAAAACGCAATAAAATCAGCATATAAAATAAGAAGTTTTGGAACTAAATACTTTGAAGATTATTTAAAAATAAAACAAATAAAATCTGACCTACCAAAAGGAAAGGAGAAAGTAATTAAAAAGCATAAAATAGAAGCTGATGTTTATGACGAAATAAAGGAAGTTATTGAACATGATGACTTCTGGCACACAGAGGAATTAAAGAGTGGTAAACAAAAAATATTTGTAGATATATTAAAATACAAATTCTTTCTGGAGAACAATGGTTTTAAAAAGTTTTTCCCAAGTGGTGCAGAGAAACCAACTTTTCTTAGAGTGCAATCAAATAAAGTAAAAGAAACATCTGATGCTAAAATAAAGGATTTTGTATTAAACTACTTGTTAGAATCTGGAGAAAGTGAAGTTTACAAATACTGTGCAAGTTACCAAAACCTATTTACCGAATCCTTTTTATTAATACTTGATACAATTGAATTAATGATTTTAAAGGATACAAAGGACAAATCATTTATAGCTTATAAAAATGGAGTATTAGAGATTACAAGAGATAACTCTAATTTAATTGATTATATTGATATAGATGGATATATTTGGGAAGACCAAATTATAAAAAGAGATTTTGTTTTTTCAGATAATACAGAAAATGATTACAAGAAATTTATTTTTAATGTAAGTAATAAAGAGCCATTAGCTATTGAATCAGCAATTGGTTATTTACTTTCAACTTATAAAAATAAAAGAAATAATAGGTGTATCATTCTAAATGACGAAGTAATTTCAGACAATCCAGAGGGTGGAACTGGGAAAGGATTATTTGTACAAGGAATAAGAAATATTCGGAAGGTAGCTATATTAGATGGTAAAAGTTTTGATGATAAAAAGTCCTTTCAATACCAAACATTAACACAAGACACTCAGGTATTAGTTTTTGATGATGTAGTCAAGAACTTTAATTTTGAACAAAAGTTTAGCTTGGTAACCGAAGGAATAACATTAGAGAGAAAGAACAAGGATGCAATAAAGCTCACAGTTGAGGAAAGTCCAAAGATGCTTATATCTACAAATTACGCAATTAAAGGAGAAGGAAACTCACACGACAGAAGAAGATTTGAATTGGAGATAGCACAATTCTACGGCAAAGACTTTACACCCTACGAGGAATTTGGGAGAGATATATTTGATGACTGGAGCGATTACGATTTTATTAAGTTTGACAATTATATTATCTCTTGTATCCAAATATATTTAAAAGAGGGATTGGTTAAGCAGAATGCTAAAAACTTAGTATTACGAAAGTTTATAGCAGAAACATCAATGGAATTTTATGAGTGGGCAACCGACTTAGAAAACTTATCTATCGGAGTTAGAAATGATAAAAAATTATATTTCGATAATTTTATAGGAGAGTATAAAGATTTCAATAAATGGCTTACAAGAAAAAGATTTAACATCTGGTTACAGAAATATGCAAAGTATAAGAAAATAGATTATTGTACTGGGAATACAAATGGCATTAGATGGTTTATGATAGGCGAAGAAACAGAAATAGATGACACACCTTTTTAATTATGAAAGCACTAATAAATAAAGATGGAAGTATAAATGTTCACGAACAGTTTTCATTTCCAAACTCAAAAAAGAAGTTGAAGATAGTTGGTACTTTTGATTTATATAAAAGCACCAGCTGGAATATGATTGAGGAAGTAAAGAATCTTGAAACAAATAAACTTACAGAAATGAAACGTGAAGATTTGAATAAATTAAAACCTTACATATTATGCTAAAATTAAGAGATTATCAAACTAAGATTGTAGATGAAGGATATTCAAAACTATTGAAGTTGAATTTGGTTTACCTATCTATGGAAGTTAGAACTGGAAAAACATTAACTGCTTTATCATTAGTAAATAAATTCACAAGCAAAGAAGTGTTATTTGTTACAAAGAAGAAAGCAATCAAATCTATTGAAAATGATTATGAACTCCTTAATCCAGAATACAATCTTACAGTTATAAATTATGAATCCCTTCATAAAGTTGAAGGAGAATTTGATTTTATTATAATTGATGAAGCACATTCAATCGGAACTTATCCAAAACCAAGTAAAAGATACAAGGAGCTGAAAGCAATTATTGATAGATACGCTTATACAAAGTTAATTTTACTCTCAGGTACTCCAAGCCCAGAATCCTATTCACAACTATTTCATCAATTCAGATTGTCAAACAGATTTTCTCCTTTCAATAAATATGCAAACTTTTATAAATGGGCAAAAGAATTTGTTGATGTGCAAAAAAGGAATCTTGGTTATGCTGAGGTAAACGATTACTCCAATGCTTATAAAGATAAGATAATGGAGATACTACAACCGTACTTTATTTCTTATACACAACAAGAAGCTGGGTTTAATCAAACGGTAAACGAACATATTCTGGAGGTGGAAATGAAGCCAAAGGTTTATAAATTAATTACAAGATTAAAACGTGATTTTGTTATTGAAGGAAAGGAAGAAGTAATACTTGGAGATACTTCTGTTAAGTTACAAAATAAAATTCATCAGCTATGTTCTGGTACGGTAAAATTTGAAAGTGGAAACTCAATGACTATTGATAATTCAAAAGCAGAGTTTATAAAAGAGCATTTCAAAGGGAAGAAGATTGCAATCTTTTATATCTTTAAAGAAGAATTTTTGTTACTTAAAAATATTTTCCCTATATTTACAGAATCGCCAGAAGAATTTAACGAATCAAAAGATAAAGTTTTCTTAGGGCAAATACGTTCCAGCAGAGAGGGAGTTAATTTATCAAGTGCCGATTGTTTAATTTATTACAATATCGAGTTTAGTGCATTAAGCTACATTCAGGGCAAAGACAGAATGACTTCAAAGGAAAGGACAAAGGAAAACAATGTTTACTTTGTATTTGCAAAGGGTGGGATTGAAAAGCATATTTATAAAAGAGTGAGTAATAAATTAGATTTTACAAATAGTTATTTTAAACGAATCAATGGCAAGTAAATTCCAAACAAAGATTATAAAGGAATATGAGAGTGAAGGCTGGTATGTTATAAATTTGATTAAGACAAATAAAAATGGTATTCCAGATTTGGTTTGTTTCAAAGAAGGAAGCACAACAATATTTATTGAGTGCAAAGAAAAAACTGACACGCTAAAACCTTTACAAGCATTTAGAATAAAAGAATTAAAACAATACGGTGTTGACGCTGTATGCTTACAAGATAAATAAAAACAAAACAATTATGATTTTATACCATGTAAAAGGTGGTTTTCAGGGTTATTTAGAATTTAGATTTATAAAGGCTACAACAAGGCAAAACGCAATAATTAAATTTATGGAGTCAGTAAATGAATCTTATCATCAAAATATAGATGCTACATCTTTATGCGAGGTTTCTGATATAATAGAAGGAAATTAATAATAAAAACAAAACAAATGGAAGAACAAGAAAACAAAGGTGGAGGAGTAATGGGATTTATACAAGTAATTTTAGCAATCATAGTATTATGCTTTTCAATCCCTTTAATATTTATATAAGCTCTTTGCTTGAAGATAAGCGATAAGACCAGACTGTTTATACAGCGAAGTTGGGATAATCTTATTAAACTGTATCAGCAGTTGTGTTTATTGTAGAGATATTAAAAATTCAGAACTTGCATTAAGACAAGTTTAAACGTGGTTGACACGCATCTGATGATTATTCCTTAACTGAAATTAGGACAAAGAGCTTTTTATATAATAGTATCTAAGGGAAACATCAGTTGATTCAAAAGGGATTATAATTAAGAGCTGGTGTTTTCGATACTTTAAAAAATACGAGTATGTCAAAGGGAGGGAACTATCCTATACATAGATTCTCTCCGATATACTAAATAAAATTTATGTATATTTGGAAATGATTGAGAAGATTTATAATTGTCAAACGTGCTGGAGTTATGCCAAAAGCATTGCAAAGGATAATTACGAAGAAGTCTTTTCTTTAGCAATTGAGAAAATAATTGTTGCAAATGTGCAGAATGTCGATAATTATCAGTCTTACTTCTATACGACATTAAGAAATGAGTATTTAAGTTTTATAAATAAAAATAAAGATTTGATTTTTGTAGAAGAATATTTTAATGAAAGCGAAGAAGTTGAAGAGAATAATTATAAATTAGCTCTGGAATCATTCCTTGCAAAAGAAACAACGAACGAAGAGTTTACGTTCTATCAAGATTTAATCTTTCTTAGTTTTGAAAATAGTAAGTTTTCTTTATGTAAGAAATTAAAACTAAGGAGAGCTGATTTGGATAAATATATGTTACAAGCTCAAGAACTAATAAAAAAAGAATACTATGGAATTGTTAATATTTAATATTGCCTTAATACTATTTTTAAAAGATAGTTTAAACTTAGGGTTTCACTTAAAAAGAAAATTAGGTTACAGTATCACAGAAGAGGTAAAACCTTTTGATTGTTACTTCTGTTTAATTATGTGGACCTCGATTATTACTTCGATAATAATGTTAAATTTATTTTTATTACCTTTAGGATATTTAATAGCAATTACAATAGATGGAATTAAAAGACTTTAAAAAAAGATTCATACAAAAGAGAGAGGGTATGAATATAAGATTTGCTCAAGAAGAAAGAACATTTCTTTACGGTAAGTATTATGAATTAACTGGAAAGACTGCAAACATTTCTTGTTCCTCTTGTGATTCATTCACATTTAAAATACTATTTAATCATTTAATAATTGAAGAAACAAAACTAAAAAAGAAAAAAGATGAAGCAAAAAGTAAAAATATCAAAAGTAAAAAACAATCCAAACAATCCAAGACTAATAAAGGACGAAAAGTTTAAAAAACTTGTTGCAAGTATTTCTTCTTTCCCAGAAATGTTAGAGAAACGACCGATTGTTGTGGATGAAGATTTTATGGTTCTTGGTGGTAATATGAGATTGAAGGCAAGTGCCGAAGCTGGACTAAAAGAAGTTTGGATTGATGTTGCTGAGGGTTGGACTGAGAAACAAAAACAAGAATTTATTATAAAAGATAATGTAGGTTTTGGAGAATGGGATTGGGATGTATTAGCTAATGAGTGGGATTCAGAAGAGTTGGTAGAATGGGGAATGGACGTTTGGCAATTAGATAGCAATGCAGATGTTGATATGGTAAACTCTGGAGATGAAAATGATGAGTGGGTTGGTATGCCAGAGTTTGAAGATAAAGATATGCCTTTGAAAATAATTATCAGTTTTGATAACTCACTTGATAGAGAGAAGTTCGCAGAAGAACATAAGATTGAATTTATAAAAAAGCAAGAGAATGCGTGGATGTCAAGGTGGCCATACGAAGGTAGAGATGATTTAAACTCTTTAAGTTATGAATAAATTACAATACCCAATCTGCATAGTTTCAAAAGATAGGCACGACACTTGTACAACACATAAACTTCTGGAGTATGAAGGAGTGAAATGGTTTTATATGGTAGAGCCACAAGATTATAAATCTTATGTAGATAGATTTGGAGAAAATAAAGTTGTGAATATAGAACAAAATGATAAAGGGATTTATTATGTAAGGAATTATTGTATTGAGTGGAGTAAAAAAAATGGCTTTGATAGACACTGGCAAGTAGATGATGATTTAAGGTCGCTTCATTATAGACCTATGAACAATTTAAAAGGCACAAGGAATAGAACAAGGATAGAAAATCCTACAAAAATGCTCTCCTATATTGAGGGCATTTCTAACAAGTGTGTTAATTATGGAGCTGGGTGTTTAACTCATGATGGGTTTGCTTTTTCTAAGAAGAATGATATTGATGTAAATAAAATGATTTATTGTTTCCAGTTAATAAACAATCTAATCAAAGCAAGATACCAACCAAAAACTTCTGAGGATGTAGATTTTAGTGTTCGTATATTAAAAGAGGGGTTTGTAACAATGGTATTTAATAAATACAGCTTCTGCACTCCATCTTCTGGCACTTTGAAAGGAGGTTGTAACTCATCTGTTGATTATCAAAAAACTGGTAATATTGATGGAAGAAAATTAAGGAACTTAAAACTGTGTCAAACATACCCACAATGGTTTGTAGAATACACAAAGAAAGGACAATCCGAGATTAAACCCTCTAAAATTTGGAAGTCATTTAGTCAAAAACCAATGATAAAAAAATATGGAAAATAAATACCCAGTTTATATCGTTTCAAAAGGAAGGTGGAAAAACCCTATGACTGCAAAGTTATTTATAAAAGATAAGATTGATTTCAAGATATTAGTAGAACCACAAGAGTATGAGAATTATTGTAACTCTTTGGGTTCAAAATATGTTTTAGAACTTCCGTTTTCAAATTTAGGTGTAGGTAGTTATCCAGCAAGAAACTTTGCTTGGGAGCATTCTATTAAGAATGGATATAAACGACATTGGTTATTTGATGATAATATTCAACATTTTAGAAGATTGCACAAGGGAAACAGAATACCCTGTAATGGATTGAAGGCTTTGAGTATTTTAGAAGATTTTACAGATAGATATACAAATATAGGTATTAGTGCTTTTAATTATACTATGTTTGTAACTGATAACACAAAGAAACCTTTTGTTAGTAATGTACATGCATATAGTGCAATGTTAATGCGTAACGATATGCCATTTAGGTGGAGATTAAAATATAATGAGGATGTAGATTTATGCTTACAAGTTTTACACGCTGGATTGTGTACTGTATTATTTAATGCTTTAATGGTTGGTAAAACATCAACAACTGCAAAAATGAAAGGAGGTAATCAAGATGAACTTTACAAAGGGAACTCCTATGAAAAGAAAGTTTTGAAAGCAAGGTCTTTGGAAGAAATATGGCCACAGTATGCAGAAACAAAAATGAGATTCAACAGACCACATCATTACGTAAACTGGAAAAAGTATTTCAATCAACCACTACAAAGAAGAAAGGACATTGATTGGGATAAAATTTCTAAGAAAAAAGAACCATTTGTATTGAAGCCAGTAAAAGAAATAAAATCAAAAAAATTACAAAAATTTTATAAAGACTATGAACAAAACCGAACAACATAAAAGAGCAATTATAGAAGCTCTCGAAAAATCTTTGGGAGTGGTTACAACTGCTTGTAAAAAAGTTGGTGTTGGAAGAACTCAATTTTACCATTGGCTAAAAGAAGATGAAGAGTTTTCAAAAGAAGTTGAGGACATTCAAAACATAGCTTTAGACTTTGCAGAAAGCCAATTACATAAACAGATTGGAGATGGAAACACAACTGCAACAATATTCTATTTAAAAACAAAAGGAAAAAAAAGAGGTTATATTGAAAGAGTTGAACAAGAAGTTAGTTTCATAGAGCAACCTTTATTTTTAGATAATGAAGAAGGATAAATTTGTTAAGACAACTGCAATACAGAAAATCCTTAAATTAAAGAAAAGAAAAAAAGTAATTCAAGGAGGAACTTCTGCTGGTAAAACTTTTGGTATTATACCGATACTCATTGATTATGCAATAAAGAATCCAATGGCAGAAATAAGTATTGTTGCTCAGTCATACCCACATTTAAGAAGGGGTGCAATGAAAGACTTTATTAAAATAATGGTATTAACAAAAAGATTTGTTCCAGATAGGTGGAATAAGTCAGAAAGTAAATATACCTTTGGAAACAAATCTTACATTGAGTTTTTTAGTGTAGACCAAGAGCATAAGGTAAGGGGTGCAAGACGAAATATTCTTTACTTAAATGAAGCGAACAATATTAAGTTTGAAACTTATAATCAATTAGCGATTAGAACGAGTGGGGATATTTATATGGATTACAATCCAACCTCTGAGTTTTGGGCACATACAGAAGTAATAAAAGAAGATGATTCGGATTTTATTATCTTGACTTATAAAGATAACGAAGCACTCTCAATTAAGATAGTCGAAGAAATAGAGAAAGCAAAAGCAAAAGCAAAGTTTTCTGACTATTGGAAAAACTGGTGGGATGTTTATGGTCTCGGCAGAATCGGTTCGTTACAAGGAACTGTATTTTCTAATTTTGATGTTATTGATATGCCAGAGGATGCAAGGCTTTTATATTATGGATGTGATTTTGGTTATGCTACTTCTAAATTTGCAGTGATAGGAATATACAATTGGAACGGAAGAAAGGTTTTAAAACAGTTTGCATACAAGACTGAATTAACAAACCAGCAAGGAGCAATGGAATTTAAAAAGAATGGTTATACAAAAGGAGTTGTTTATTGTGATAGTGCCGAACCGAAATCAATTAGAGAATTACAGATTGAAGGAATCCAAGCAGTGAAATGTGATTCAAAACAAGATATTAAAACCTTTGCAATCCAGTCTTTAAATTTAGATAAGTTTTATGTTGATAAAGAAAGTTTGGATTTAATAAATGAGTTGAGGTATTACGTTTATGATGAAAAAACTGGTAAGCCTAAGAAAACAAATGACGACCACCTTATGGATGCAATGCTTTACGCAATAGGCTCTGGAGATAAATATAACGGAAAATATAGATAATGGAAATAAAGATAAATAAGAACATTAACAAGATGGGGTTAAGTTACATTGACTGTTATCACTTTGTAAATGAAGTCAAGGAAGATTGGAGTATTACCAATAAGATAGAACTTGTAAAGAGGTTTACAAAAATGGATGTATCACAAGTAGTTGTTACTGACATTAACAAGCTGTTTAATATTATTATTGAGGTGCTTAATTCATACAAGCCGAAGGAAGTACCTATTGATGTTACACACAATGGGAAAGATTATGAGTTGCATCAAGACTTCTTCAAACTTCCAGCTGGTTGGTTTATTGATTCAACAAATGCAGATTTCGAGAAAGTGCCAGAGTTACTCCCAGCATTTGCATACATTGAAAAGGGAATGAAATATGCTGAAACAGATGAAAGCGAAAACATACTTAATCCATTAAAAGATAGGGCAAAGGTATTTAATGAGAGTATGACAATATCTGAATACTTGGACTTGACAGGTTTTTTTTTGCTCAAACACAAGCAGTTCAAAGTTTTCTCCATCCTGACAAAAGCAGTGGAAAAGCAAAAGAAAGTAAAGCGTTCGAGTGGGAGGACATTATTCACGTTATGGCTGAGGAATTTAAAACGTCTTGGAAAGAAATTACTCGCTTAAATATTATTACGTTTAATCACAAATTAAAGTTTGTTGAGCATCTACATAAAGAGAGAATAAAAGCTACAAAAGGCATATAAAAACAGTCTTATATTTATGGCTGACTTATTAGATTTTATTGGAGGAACTGGAAGGTTAAGAGATAATTTAAGGTTTAAAGCCAATACACAAGTTGAACAAACTATTGCTGGATGGATAAACGAAAGGATTCATATTGCAAAAACTGGCTTGGATGAAAGGACTTTTGGAGGTAGTGGTGCATTGGCAAATTCTGTTACTCCAGATGTTGTTATAAATACCACTGGAGTTTATGCAAAAATACTTGCAGAAGATTATTGGGACTTTGTAAATAGTGGAGTTAATGGAGTAGGGAAAAGCGACCTTGCAATTCCAAATGCTTTTGGAAGTACATACAACTTTAAGACTTTGGGAGTTAGTGATGATATGAGAGATTCTTTAAAAGGATGGATTCAAACAACTGGGTTAAGCTCTTTTCTCGGTTCTTCAATTACTATTTCTGAGAATGTAGATATAGAAGATAGCATTGCGTATATGCTTGGAACTGCAATAAAAAGAGATGGTTTGGAATCAAAGCCATTTATGAATGAAGCGTTTAGTGAAGAATCAATAAAAGATTTGGCAAATACATTAGGCAAAGAAGTTATTAAAATTATGCAATTACCTTTTTAAAATATGGCAATCACAATAAATCAATCTCCACAAATAATTACTCCTTCGGACAATCCAGTTACTTGGGTTTTCGAATCTACACAAACAGCACAAGTAAATTTCTACTTTATTGTTGAAGTTCAAATAGCAAATCCTACTTCATTTGTTGTAGTTGAAAGACATAAGATATTTCCAGAGGTTGGAAACGTGGCACACTTTGACGCTTCAAGTATTACTGAAAGATATGCAGTTGTAAATGATAGAAGTCTTAATCAAATCTTACCACAGGTAAAGATTAATATAATAGAATACTATAACGGCTCAGTAGGTTCTAGCACACTATCCAGTGTAGTTGGAATATTCAAAGCAAGATTAAAGAAAAGAGATTTTGTAAATTATGATTCTGCTGATTATTCTTTGCTTAGTGCAACTGGTGTTAAGTTTATGACATTAGAACCAAGAGGAACTGTTAAAGTAAAACAATCAGATTT